>Ga0247765_1000157_pt1 | contig 54200 bp, 46 predicted proteins | sample UWRJL106311C6_FD_179949 | JGI IMG/M metagenome (GOLD analysis project Ga0247765, IMG submission 179949) | Plant litter microbial communities from Arlington Agricultural Research Station in Wisconsin, United States - UWRJ-L106-311C-6 | ecosystem: Environmental > Terrestrial > Plant litter >... | reverse complement strand
AAAAAAAAATAAACACAAAAAAAAAAAAAAAAAAAAAAAAAAAAAAGGAAAAGACTGAAGCATGGAGGATGAAGGGTGTAAGGGAAATCACAAAAGGGACGGTTTCGATCCTTCTCCCAGAACAGTATAGGTGATACTGACTTCTCGGCCCTAGGTTGTAACCAACAAACCCACTTTCAACGTTTCGGTTCCACATTTGCCCCAAGGGTCTAGAAGCGCCTCTTCTTCATGTACTTGATTCGTTTAAGAAGTTTATTTGAGCCGATATAACAACTGGAAAGAAACCCCGCTTTCTGTACTTTCAGTGTCTCCATGCCAACCAGCCTTGGTTGGGGACTGGAGCCTTTCCGAACTAGACCAACGCCACCAGATGGATTAGAGCGTCAACTGACCGAAAAGCTACGACCCAAAAGACCAGGACTAGAAACGTTCATGGCAATGGAGAGTACGACGCAGGTGTTCTATCTACCCATCTAGGGTTTATCAACGCCTGGGATTCACTAGACCAGCTAGGTAGGCATTAGAAACTCCAAAGTCAAGAAAGAAGTTTCATCTTGAACAACATACATATATATATTCAAATATATCTTCTTCCAATCGAACTGATCTACTTTATTCCAATGTGAGCTGGGTTGTACTTAGCTCCTTACCTCCCTCGGCCAACTCAATTTTCACAAAAATTACTCTTTCACAACGCCACAACCAGACAGTGGTGCTCGAATGAGTCGAGATGGGTTTCCGCTTGCGGGGCAGTTTGGGCAGTTTCATCTTCATCTTTTGCTCAAGTCCAGCGACATGTTGCTCCGTTTCAATTGGAACCGTCCATGTACAGAAAAAAGGGAGCAATCCCAAACATGAAAAAAAGAACATTACCAGACCACAATCACGTTGCGGCAAGTAGGTACCTACCTTATTGTCCAAGCTTAGAGTTGCTATTGTTGCTGCTGCTTTGTCTGTCACAGATATCAGCGCCCCCGTCAGCGTTGAATTGGCTCAAGTCGGGTACAGGGATGGCACCCAGAGACTCATCGTCGTCAACCCTCTTCTTGCACTGTGTCCCCTTCGTTTTCTAGCTCCCCCTCCAGTCGTTTTCGAGGTCCTCTTTGTTTCTTGAGTCTCTATTTTTTTTGTCGAGGTTGCCCAGCCTCTTCCAGAGCGCGGCATCTGGCACGTCTGGCACATCTGGCACGTCTAGCAGCCTGACGCAAAGTCAAAGTCGAATGCATGCGGAGACCTTGACATGGATGTTTTGCGGCGAGATACATGTAGCACAGGGCAGCCACAAACCCACTATGTTGGGGATGAATGAACAGAGTGTCTGGTCGAGAACAGCTTCATGCGGCTGGGCTTCAATACCATGCCTCTTAAGCACATGGTCGACGGCCTCAGACTCGAATACCTTGGTCAGGGTTCGAGTCCTCTCGTCCAGTCCCCTTCCGACTGACTGGTAACGGTCTGGCCCCCCGGCAGACACTTGATGCGTGGTTGTTGGCCTAGATGCGGTACTTTTCCGACTGGCATGTTATGCGTCTGTACTGAAGACTAAGTTGGCGAAAGCACTCGCGCAACTAAACTTCTTGGTTTTGCTACGGCTTATAATGTGTCTTATGGCCTAGTCTTGTTCATGGCAAATGCGCTGACTGAGATAAGAATGCAGTTGATGTTTTTCTTCAAGGAATGGCCGCTCATCTCCCTAGTACTTATTCGTGTTAAATAATTCATAATTGAGAAGCGTGGAAACCCCCAAAATCCAGTCACACAGGTCATCAACGGTTCATAGTGTAAACAAACTTTCTCCTATTGCCTTCCGATGGCTTGGTGTTCTATATAAGTTGACTTTCTCGAACCCCGAGGGCTGCCATCAGGAGCCAAATTGCTCAGGATAGTTTGTCAGGCAAAACCGGTAACGCACATCGTTAGCCTCAAGCCGTTTCACCGTTTTGGTTAAGTTTTCAGCGTTGATAGGGACCTCCTCAACCCAGGATCGAATACCCTTGTCGGCGGCCAGCTGAAGCATCTCGAGTGTCTCGCGGCGGCTGCCGAGATGTGATGTGCCAAAAAAGCACCCATTGTTAAGAAATGTTTGGCTGCGAACCTTGATCCCATCACCCTCGGGAAGTCCCACGTTTACCCATTTAGCGTGGACATCGAGGAGGCTAAGATAAGCATCAAGGTCAAAATTATCAAAGCTGTTCGCCGTGTTGATGATGAGGTCGAATGTCATGACGTGGGGGTGCTGCCAACCCTTATCCGACGTTGCCAAAAATCCGTCAGCGCCCATCTTCAGGGCGTCGGCCTCTTTTGCGTGAGAGCGGCTAATGACCCAGACCTCGGCACCCAGTGCCTTGGCAAACAGCAATCCGAAGTGCCCGATTCCACCAAGACCCACGATGCCCACTTTCTTCCCAGGTCCGCAGCCATTCCGCACGAGGGGAGAGTACGCTGTAAGCCCGGCACAAAGCATTGGGGCAGCCTCGGTGCTGGGCAGGGCTTCAGGAATGGGAAAAGCCCTAAACGAATATGATCAAAACGGCGTCCACGCACTGCTGCTGCGCAGTTGGGAAGCCGAGCCAACATACCAATGCTCATGGGTCCGAACATGGGACGAGTAACCGCCCTGGGAGACAATGAGGCTGTCAGGCCAAACGGCGCCGTATGTATCTAGTTGCTGCTGGCAGTAGGTCTCATTGTCGTTCTTGCACTGACGGCAGTTGAGGCATGAGTAGCTCTGAGCGCCCACGCCAACCCGCTGACCTTCTTTGACCAGCGTCACTTTGGGACCGACGCGGATGGCTTTTCCCACAATCTCTAACGAGCGAATCAGTCAGTCGGCCGGGGGTGGAGCGAAAGACCGGGGAGCTGCTTGCCATGTCCGACGGCCAGGGGGTAATACTGATCGCCCCAGCCACCACTGATGGTATGGATATCACTGGCGCAGACGCCGCAACACTCAATCTTGATATCCACATCGTAGTCACCGAATGGCTTCGGTTGAAACTCGTTCTTGTGGAACTCGGTCCACGTTTCCCGCCCGAGGACCTGGAAGCCGGTGAATTGATCCGGATACGGCATGATGGGATAACGGCCACGGTAGAGACGTCAGATGATGAAAAGGGAAAGAAAGACGCTGATGCACCCGTTGACAGGTCAAAACTACCCCGCAGCGAGCCTCAATTCTGTTCAGAATCTCCAGTGGGGGGTCGAAGCCGTGTTGCCAACGTGGGGCCAGTGTAATTTTCCACCAATCAAGCTGCGGCGTGGTCGCGTGTGAATACATAGTACGTAAGCGACTCGAGTCCCTATCATGCCCGTGTTGAATCCATATACCAGATACCATCGTTGCACGAGCTCCTTTGCTTTGGCCGTTCAACAGGCAATGAGCCTGGCTAGCTGCAACTGGCAGCCTGTGCAGAAGGTCCGTGCAATGACACGGCAAAACGCCATGCTTTCGAGCCCTGTGGATGTCGACGTCGAAGCCACTCCAGTCCGCTGCCAGTTTATCCGCCTGCCAAATCCTGAGTATGATAGCCACCAGCCGGCCAGAACCAAGACGCCAACGAGCGGTAGACTGATGGTATCTGGTGCTGAATCCATCTACCAGATACCACCGTTGCACTAGCCCTTGGCCTATGCTTTTGCTGTTCAACAGCCCGGTCATGCCGAACGGTTGTCAACAGAGTTCAACTCCCGGTATTGCTAAAGCTCCTGGCTGTCGCCATGGTTTGATTCTCTCGTCATCGGGAAACCCAAGTCCGGTGGTATCCATCCTCTCACGCCCTTTTCTTTGCTCTCTCTCTCCTCTTCACACCAAAGCCAACATTTGCCAGAAAGGCAATGCGCATCAAGGCCCCAAGGTAGACAAAAGGAATGTTCCCCCAGTCGATTGCATTCCAATCCGCGACGCTCCAGTATATCGGCAGGCCGAGTGAACGGACCGTGTAGAGATGGCCGAAATCTGCAACAAGGAGGCAGAAAAGCACCGATTTCCAGACGCGAAGATTGGATGTCGAGCGAAGGACGATGGCTTCGTTTAGGGCAAAGAATAAGTAGAGGTTCGCGAGCTGGGACAAGACAATGGTAGTTCCGTGCGGAATCGGCAAGGGGGCCGAGGCTGCGTGAGTAAGTTCGAGATAGTCATATGGCCTGAAGAATGCCATGTAGGCGCCGGCGAGGGCGGACAAAGGCTCTATCAGGAGGAAAAACAGCCTGTAGACGAGGGGAAGGGAAACGACGGCCGGTGGCGCTGTCGGCACTGTGGCAGTCGCGTTCGCGGTGGGACCCGATTTTTGATCGCCCATCTTTGTCACGAGGAACAAAGGGCGTGGGCAAGAAGTGTCGACAAGATACGTCCCAGGGCCAGGTTTAAGAAACAACAAACCAAGCCAGGCGTTGTATAGGGGATGGATCGTTTTGTAAAGGGGGATGAAGAAACAAAGAAATGAGATGCAGTTGTGTCGGGAATGGTATCCAGGTTCCGACCTTTATCTAATCGGGAAGCCACACCCGTGCCCCTTCAGCCACGATGGTAGTTTGACTAACAGAGTCCTCCAGCTTTAGCAGGTGCAAGCCAACCCCGCAACATGCAAAGAAATGCTGGAGCTTTTTGGATTGATAATAATTTAAAAATACTGGTACGAAATTGAATAGTAATCTTACATTGCGTTGTGGTGTATTGGAACTTCGTGCACCTGCTTGACTGGGTGATGCGGCACTCTGCACTAACATGTCTTAGCAAATTTGTTGACTTGGCCAATCAGGCCCTGCGCATCGGTCTTTGTGGGGGTGAGTTGGCATCAGCCGTCCGGATTGGATTCTGCCGGCCTACACCGCTCCTGTTGCCCCACTTTCCTTATCACAAAATGCACAGGGCTTGCAAACCCTAGTTTTCCCGCCCGAATTTTGAACGACTTTTGACAACAACCGCCAGCCCATCTCGAGATCTGCAACAACCGACCGTCTCGACAACGACAATCGCCATCATGAGTGCCTCGCTCAACAAGATTGCGCCTACCAGCGCATCGCGTCAGAACCCCTCGGAACTCGAGGCCAGCATCGCGAGCGCCCTCTACGATCTCGAGACCAACACTGCCGATCTCAAGGTCGCCCTCCGGCCTCTGCAGTTCGTCTCTGCCCGTGAGGTGAGAAGCCGCTGAACAAGCACCAATCCGCTCCCCCCGCGCAAATCCGCAAATCGCGCTCGATATCCTATTCCGCCGGAGACGAGAGTGCAGCCATTGCGCTCACCGTCGACTGGTTGTCGCAATATTGGGAAAATTGATCACACATTGGAGGAGGGGTGTCCCAGCGGCGTGGCGCTCCAACGCTGCGTCAATGGCCATCGACTCTGTTCAGTGACCATAACATCAAAACAACCATACAGCGCGGAATAGGACGGGAAGCGGTCCAAGGATTGATTGCAATGTCATCCTGGAGCTCGCATGCTGACTTTGGGTCTGAATCACAGATCGAAGTTGGCCACGGCAAGAAGGCTATTGTCATCTTTGTCCCCGTCCCTTCCCTGCAGGGCTTCCACCGTGTCCAGCAGCGGTGAGTATTTCTCTTCCCCCCCTCCCACATGGGCGAATAATGCTGACGCTCACGACAGTCTGACCCGCGAGTTGGAGAAGAAGTTCTCTGACCGCCATGTCCTTATCCTGGCCTCGCGCCGCATTCTTCCCCGCCCCAAGCGCTCGACCCGCTCCCGCAACACCCTGAAGCAGAAGCGTCCCCGCTCGCGCACCCTCACCGCTGTGCACGACGCTATCCTTACCGACCTCGTCTACCCTGTCGAGATCGTCGGTAAGCGCCTCCGCACCAAGGAGGACGGCTCCAAGACCCTCAAGGTCATCCTTGACGAGAAGGAGCGTGGTGGTGTTGACTACAGGCTCGATACCTACTCGGAGGTCTACCGCCGCCTTACTGGCCGTGGTGTTGTCTTTGAGTTCCCCCAGACTGCTGCCGAGTACTAGAGTGGGGAGTAGCAGGGTTGTTTTGTTCGCTGGAGCATCGAGGGTCCGGTTAAGGGTTTGGGTTTCAGGTTCAGGTCTTTTACCATGCATTCGTGGCGACCAAAAATGGGAATGGCGTCTAGCTAGCTTGTGCTCGGGAATACAGGCTTGATTATACCACCTTGACGACGACAATACAACCATGTTCCGCCCTGTCTGTGATATCATCTTGTGTTAACCATCCTGTCGGGCCACTTTAGTCATGTCACCATCAGTGTGAGAATGCCATCAATTACAGTACAGGGTCTGCTCCTAGCACATGCTACTTGGCTCTCTTCATATGCACATAATTCTTTCATGATTGGGCGACTCTCCCCAATCCGAGCACACACCAGTAGGCCAGCTCTCGTTTCTCCTTGGTCGCCGCATCCCTCCCAGGGGCCGAACCGACCTCGTCCCCTCCAAAGTCAACCTCCCATTCGACGCGAATGAACATGGGTATCTCCAAAATATCCTCGTCCTCCTTCAGCGGGCCCAAGTCCACCTTGGCTTGCTCCTCTGCGCCAGCCAGATTCGCCGTCGACGCCAACAGGTCCAGCCGCAGCGAAGCCGGCACCACCTCGACCACAATACTCACCCAGTTGCGGCCGCGCTCCCAGACCTTGCCCGCTTCGGCGGGGAGGAGTTGGCCGTCGGAGCCCTTGCGCTGGCCCGCGCGATCCCTTTCGCCGCTCCTGTTAAGTGCCTCGTCCCAGACGTCGGTGTTGGCGTCAATTTCGAATTGCGGACAGAGCACGGTGACTTTGCTGGCGAATCGACCGGGAGTTTTGGCGGGTGTGGCAAGGGTCACTTTGACGGTTTCGAAGATGGGGTTCTTGAAGGTGAGGAGGAACTGTGCGGGCTGGAGGGGTTTCAGGAGATCAGCTGAGGTGGTGCTGGTCACGGTGCCATTTGAGGTGTTGAGGGGACGGATGGTAATGCTGGGGATGTAGCTTCCGGCGACGAGACGGATGCGGAATCGCGTGGTTGCCACCTTAGCTTCGGGTTTGCTGATGATGTGACGGCAGACGGGGCAGCGTTTGGAGCGCTTCGTGCGTAACAGGTACGCTATGGGTCGGAGTTCCGAGGTGAAACGGCTACGACCGTAGAGGTGGCAATCCTCTAGACGTGGTGGCTGCTGTTCTTGTGCCTGGGCTGTGGACACAGTTCCGTCGTACCCCTCCTCGTGTAGCTTGTGTATGGCTTCAGACTCGTCTAGATTGGCGATTTGGAGACCTTCGTCACTGCCTAGCGCCTCTCGCATCGTACCGACGCGTGTTTTAGACCTCTTGCCATTGAGACTGCCGCCAGTGTAGATGCTCATTATTCGGGAGAGGGAGTTAGGTGAGGCGAAACCCAGATCTCCCAACGAAGACAGGCCATTGCCACTTGGATTAGACTCGGCCAGCTGGTTCTGGTAGAAGCTCTTCAGAGCTGCAAATTGCGTCTCAACGTCGAGATTCTCCGCAGCTTCCTCTACGACACTGGCCGATCCAGTCTCCGGATCAGACCTGGCGCTTGAGCCGGCGAGACTACTGCTCTGCGCAGCCTCCTTCCTACGGTCTCTGTGTTCTTTTGCAGACAGCCTCGGGGCTCCGCCGTTCTGTATCTTTGCTAGCTGGGCGTGTATTCCGTTGGGTTTGGCGAAGGTGATGCCGATCTCGGTTGAGCTCCAATTGCAGTATGAGCAGGTAAGGACGTAGGACGTGGGTGGTGACGCGCCGGGACTGTCGGGTGCGGCGAGCAGATTTGGATCGGGCTGGGTCTCAAGGCTCGTAACCGAGAGGGGCCCGATGCAGATGGGACACTGGAAGCAACTGCGTGTGCACCGGTTTCCCTCGCTCTTGATGTTACTGCTGGGCACCTCGAACAGGCAGTTCGGGCAGTAGTAGGTGACGATCTCTTCGGAGACGCAACGGGGACATCGGATCTGGTGGCAATCCTCGCAGTACAGCAGATATTCGAGGGGGTACAAGCTGTAGTTGGAGCGTGGGGCGCGGGGATCGAAGGCGCGGTCGTCGTCATCGGCATCGGCATCGGCCTTGAACTTCGTAGTCCCGTCGCTCGGGCGCGACAAGACGGAGGAATCCGAACAAGGACATTGAATGTATGTGTATGGTGTTAATGGCGCCATGATAGGCGCCGCATGGTTTTCCGGGGGCTACACGCACACCAAAGAGCCAGTATTTTGGAAATTTGTTACGGTGATGGATCCCAACTTTTGCCAAGCCGGATGTATCCGCTGTGTCGGGTGAGCTGCTTGACGCGCCAACTGCTGGAGCTTTAAATTGGTTGGCCCAAACGCGTCTGCCAAATCCCCAATTTGCTCTTGTCTTGAGAGCAGTACTCTCAACCCTAACCCCTCCTCTTGTCGCACAGGTTTCCTGCCGTCAATTCTGAACACTACCGCGTCACTACCGAAGATCCTTCGGTTCCACCTTCGAGATCCTAAATCATCCTACCCGCAGCTCATTTATCAGCTTGGGGTAAGTGTCACAAGGTAGGTAACACTGATGAGAAAAAGTTCCCGAGACCTCATCGGCTTGGACATTGTTTTCTCGGTGGTTCTCGACGTCGATGATACCCAATCCAATATCCGAATTGATGGGTTGGTCAGCCATCGGCGATGCTTCCAAACCAGACCCGTCTTCCGACGAGACGATGGATGTTGAAGAAGACGTGGCGGGGTATTGTCCGGCGGGGCTGGGTTGGCGTAACCCCCGTCAGCTTATCAAATCGTCCCACGGCGACAGCAGGGCTGACGACGCCGGATCCCCCCCACCTGTGACCGTCAGTGACCTCCATCAGGATTTTGGCAAGCATTGCAGCACGATAATTGAAGCCCGTTGTTTGCGGGGCTCCATGACCATTTGTCTCGGAATTTTTTGCACAGTAGCCCTGTTAATGCACTGAATGCCGGGCGGACGACCTGAGCAACCAAAACAGAATCTGGAAGGCGAATTGTAGCTTGGAGCAACCCTCCTTGACGGGCGTGCCAAGCTCCCCGCGCCGAAGCAACTCCACACAAACTTGTCAGGTCAGGCTCCCACCGCCGTCAACGTGCAGTGAGAGAGTGGAGGGCCGAGGCCTGCAGCACCGCCGATCTCTGCCTCCGCTTTTTCGTCAAGCGCCTGTCCACCCATCGTGCCCTTGTTGCTCTCCCGCGCGCCAATGGTGGCACCGGCCTCTTCTTCCAGGCTTGGATCTTGTTTGGCGCGGCCGCGCGGGGGTCTAAGCACAAACATGGAAAACCACAATCTCGCACTAGAGCCCGCCAATTGCGCCACCAGAAGGCTGGAGCTGCAGAACGGGACTGCGAGTCGACCGCGTCGTCAACACACAAAGTATTGGAATTTCGGCCGACGCTGATTGCGGAGACCAACTGTCAGTCGTCAGGCTCCGGATGCGGTGTACCTCAGCTCAGGTCGCGCACAAAGGCCGCAGGATGAACTGCCAACGCAGCTGTAAGCTTCGCTGCAAACCCCGCTCTGGTTGGCCAACAACCCAGAAATGCCGGGATGTGTTCTCCAAACTGGGTTCGACCCCCTGCAAGATTGGAGCGCCATGACAAGGGGATGCAAATTCGCAATTCGCACATTCGGGACCGTGAGAGCTGTGGGACCATGGATCATGTTTCTGCAGATGCGGTTGACCTTTAGGAGTTGGGGAGGATTTGGCGTCTTCCTGTGGCGTCCCGACCAGCCTGTGTCTTAAACGTAGGAAGCTGCCCGGCCCCCGCAGAGTTGGATAGCTTGCTCTTCTATCTTTTTGTTGCCAGGCTGCGACGGATTGAGACGAGGCTGGACGGCAGTTTGAGTAGGCTCTGTCACAGCTCACCGGGGGCGGGTTCGGTGTATTTCCAGTCCAACAAGACCATCGTTGCCTAGCTCTTATTATTGGCCTCTCTCCTCCTCCAAGCTTCCCTATACCGCGCCAAGCAGCGCCTACATGAGAATCACGAAAACGATCGCGAGTTCTCCTTATCCAGCTCCCACCAAAACTTTGCCGAGTCGGTCATCGATTTGCAGTGACGACGACGTCGAGCCCCGTGGCCCAGCTTCAACAAGAGACTGCAAAAGGTAGTTAAGATGGCGAGCTCGAAGTCCGACGACAAGCTAGCCTGGTCATTATCCGCCCTCCCCGAGCCCCCAACCGCCGACCAAAACACGATGGATGACCACAGTGCCCTCCGAGCCCGGACTCCACGACCGAGAAGGCACAGTGGCGCGCTCGAGCTTCGAGTTCCCGAAATGCACAATATCAGGAGATGGGACGGCGCCGCGAGGGCCTGCCACGCGTGGGATAGCTTAGGACGGGTGTGTAGCCACAAGAGTGCTTTCCCTGAGAAGACGTGCTGACAAATGGAAAGGACCCAGAGCTTTGGTTCAAGAATGGCAATTGTTTTGTGCACTTGTACGGCAAGGGGCAGTCTCGAAGGGGACCCGCCTTCAAAGTGCCATTTGAGGCACTGATGCAGGCCAAATGCCATCCGTTGGTCGCCAGGTTCCTGGCACGAGATGGGCCGGTTTTGTCAACGCGTCCTGGACAACGGTATTTTGACTTTGTGGACCGTATGAACCCCAATGCTAGGATCGAGCTCTACATCCCACCACCGCCCATGGCCACTCGAGAGGAAGCCCTTCGCCATCATCTCACAACACGCAACTTTTTTGCCTGGGTGTTCCGCAGGTCACTCGTTGGTGAACACCTCGGTACCACTCTCATCTCGCTTTTAAACAGCATGTCGGAGTTTCGGTGTCCCGGTGAGGATAATATGGAGGGCCTGCTCAGTTATCTCGACGAGGAAGGCTACCTCGAGTTGCGGAACCAGCCCATCCATGCACTGGCCATCCTCCACTTCGCCGAGTATTTCCAGTTCAAAGACCTTTATATCAACGCTTTTACGCACTGCGTCGGCATGATGGATCAATTGTTTGCCATCCCGGAGTACCAGGCATGTTTCCAAGCTCATGTCTGACTCATTTGGTAGCTAACCTCGTGCAGGTCATCACGTCGGTAACCAGGAAGCTCGTAAGACAGGCAAAGTCGGAAATGGACCAACGGCTGGGGCAAGCGGGCGTTATGCTTCGGTGTTTTCTCCAAGAAGACCTCTCCGAGGCACACATGGGCTTGACACCTGGCGCGCGAGCGCATCTCGACCGCTTCCGGACTTTTCTCCTCGGCTTCTTCACCACCAAGCTAGGCTATTACCCCCCGGGGTCGATTGAATCGCGCAACCTAATATTTGAGCGCAATGTCTACTGCGCCATGCGGAAGGATTTCGAGGCTCTTTATGAGTATTTGGTGGATGAAAGCTTCACGGCGGCTGGTATGATGCCCGCGCTGGCGCAAGGCGGGATTTGCACTCTCCAGAGCGTCCACGGATTCGACCTGCGAAACAAGTACACCTCTCTACAATACCCACTGCCATTGTTACCGGAAATTTCCCCCTCGACAACATCCCGCCGCATGTCGTGGCTCGGAAAAGCCGACAAGCTGAGACCCGACCAGCGCCTTGTTACTCACTCCGCCTTGCTAAAAGCGACAAACAAGAACAAGCCTGGCGTGTCAAGGAACCCGCTTGTAGTAGCTTACCGACATTTCGAGGAAGATTCCATCTTCTCGCCTCTCAAGGCGGACCGCCACGACAAACTGTCACAGGTCGACGCCCGCAAGATTCGGTGGATTCTCATTTACACAACCTACCAAGTGCTGCGTGATTGTGCCGGTGCGCCCCCCGAGTGCCGGGAAGCAGCAGAGGTACAGTACAACATTGCAGTGAACACTGCGAATCTGCCGCCCTGGAAGGAGAGCAAAGACCCGCTTGCTATTGTCCAAAAAGCGAGCGATATCCGGCGCAGCCGCCGGGTGACGATCTCGGCCCCGATCACGCCCACACCATCCAGTCCTGTATTCTCACCCGAGATTAAGCCCGACATTGACTACCTTGCCCTCAGCCAGCGAGACGATTCATCAACTAGCTTGTCAGGGCCCCCCGCTATTCCACCACGAGGTCACAGCTTGAAGAATAAGAGCTTCCGCCGCTCGCTCAACATTTTTGCACCCAGCCAGAGCATTGTTCTGGATTCCTCAGGACCACGCAACCGTTCATCGTCATACCACGAGATTCTCGTTCAGGGCTACGGCAATGGCACCAATGATGTGCACGTGGACGGCGATGACGCTGAGTCCGAGTCTGACCAGGCCAGCATCACCTACATGGACAGCTTCATGCCCAACCCTTTGTTGGAGAGGGTTGCCGAGCTTGAGCTTCAGCCTCAGCCGCTAACGCTACGATCACCATCCACGTCTTCAACCTCGTCGGCCAACAGCACGGCCAAGAGCAGCACGAGCGGGTTCTCTGAAGCCGCCTCAGCAGTGAGCTCTGCATCATCGGCACCGAGCCTCAAGCCTCAGCCTTCCACCTGGACTAAAGCTAGCGGCGTGCACCCGCAGGATGCAAAGGGACGACGCACGGCCGTCCAGCGAGCCTCGCCTCCAACGGTGCCCCGCCGAAGCAGCCGGCGGAAGCTGCTCAGCACACTTCACCCGATCCCGCTGCGCATTAAAAAGGTCCATGATGCTGCTGCCGCCGATGCCTCAGACGACTCGTCGGGTTGGATGGACGTGGACATGGTTACCAGCCCTGTGCTGGAAGAGGACGACGAGGAGGATGACCGAACCAAGCTTGCTAAGGCTCCCAATGTGTGGGACCAGTTTGCCTGTGTCGGCGGCCTTAAAGAGGTGGGCTCGACAGCTTCGATGCCGGAGCTTGCAGCACAATAGGCATGACGACAAGGGCGTCCGGCTCTCTATTCCCAACAGTCCACCATTTATGAACGATACCACCGTCACTTACCGACCCCGTAATGTTTTTTTTGTTCCTCTTTGTCTCTACAACACACCACCCACCACAGCTGGGTCATCTCCTGTTTATATCTATTTATCGGGCCACGCCCAGTCCATGATACCCGCGAGTAGGCTCACTTCTGCACGCAATATTACTGCGCCGTCGCATGTCGCTTTTGCTGTCACTGTCACTCGCTTTTTTTTACTGGATGTTTCCTTCTTATACCCATCTTTTTTGTCTCTCCCTCCTCTCTCTACTTCTCTCCATCACACTCGGTCACAGAGCACAATTCCACGTTTCCATGTTTCAGGAGGGGAGGGGAGGGGATACGGGAAAAATAAAATAAGATACACGGATACCAGGCTGGCACGGGCGGATGGGATGACGGAAGTGGACTGGATGATATAATACCTAAAGGTACACTTGAAGCGAGGGATATATTTTCACATACGTTTATCTGTCCGAAAACGGGACAGCGCCTATTTCTTTTCGTCATTGTTGCGTCACGAATGGGCACCCTTCAATGAATGGAAAGGCAATGCAGCAGCAGCCATGTGGAGGGGTCATTGTCATTGGGCGTTGGAGTTGAAGAAAGTTTAGTTGTCAGGTAAACAATAACCTGGAAGAACCAAAATGAAGAGAACTTGGTAATAATACCATGACATCACACTGTGTCCACCTTAGTGTGCATTTCCTGTGTTGGTGCTGGGGGTTGGCCCTGCCGCTGGTGATATGGTGACAGCAGAAACACGACGACGTCGACGCCACGACGTGAGACGGGAAAATGCCCATGTCACCACATCGTCTGTTCCCCCAACGACATGAGCAGAGAGACGTAAAACAAGTAAACATTGGTATCGAACGACTATTCGCAATTACGTTTCCCAAGCCGAGAAAGACACACAAACTCGCCGAATCAAGGAGAAGCAAGACCGACCCAGCCATCCACGAAACGTTCAAACCTCCAGTCCGTTGCCAACTGCCCATCCCAGCCCGAGAGCACATGTACCAATTCCGTCCACCTCCCGGTTCCTTTCCAACATAACACCGCAAAATATGTACGTACCAATGTATGTACAGCGAATATTACACATGTCATGTCACGTCACGCTCGCATCGATATCTCACTCATTCGCACTCACTCCAGTCCGTCAGCTGAGTTGAGCGGTCTACCACATCACGCCCCACCATCTTTGAAGAGCTTCTGAGCGCATGCCGGCTGGATACACCGCCCATCTACTCATTCTTCACAGCCCGGCCGCTCGCATTTACGCTCGCCGCTAGCGCCAGCCCATTGAGGATTTCCTTGCCGAATTGGTACACCATGATGGTGGGGAAGACGATCCACGCGCCGCTGACGGACAAGTCAGTGATTGGTTCGTGAATGGATTTCGTTGACAAAAAAAAAAGGGAGGGGTAGAGGAGCGGGAACTCACTTGGGAATAATCCAGAGGAAAAACAGCTTCGCCGGTGGGTTGTGGCCAATGTTGGCAAAGCCCGAGAAAGCTTCATTTAGCCCTGTGGAGGAGAGGAAGTCAGCGGGGGTCTAATACGATGGGATGTTTTGTTTCTGCATTTTGACCGGAACCAAGCGAGGGGGTGTGAGTGGTTGATGTTGTGTTGTGGCCCACTTGCATCCCACAGACAGACGAAGACGGAGTTCGGGTTTGGGGGGGAGCAATCATCATCATGAATATGAACCTCCCAAGCCAACTTCCCAAACCCAAACCCAACCTCACCTCATACCATCTCTCCTCCCCTCGATCAAACCCAACAATCCACAATGGGACCGAAACAAGAAATAAAGAGAAAAGAGAAAAGGGAAGGATGGAGCACTTACAATAAAGCACCGTCTTCCCCACCGTAACCGTCGCCGTCGCAAAACCTACCGTAGCCAACCACCCCGCCATTGTCCCCTTAACCTCTCTCCTCCCGTCTTTTCCGGCTTCTCTCCACCAGATGGCCAAATACCAAAGATACGCCGCACTCTCTACGGCATTTACTGCACTCTGCGCGGCATTCCATCCATCGCCCGCGACCCACGCTTTCGTTCCATACGTATAATCCAACTCGGCCTGGATCGCGTACGGAACCCAGATCGGCCAGTGCAGCTTGCCGCCGGGCATGCTGTGCGGACGAAGGAATACGTAGAGCAGATCCCAAAGGACAAGCGGGATAGAGATGGTCAGCCAGGTCAGGGTGAGGGTCGTGGGCGTGTGTGTCCACCCTCCTCCAGTGGAGGACGAAACCGCTGTCGATGATGTGGAAGCGGAGGTGCCATTACGGTTGGCGGCGCGGGTTTTGGTAGGGGATTTACTAAGAGAAGTGGCCGTGGATGTGGATGGGGGAGCCGGAGGGGAGGAAGACCGGCCGGTGCGGGGCGTCATGAGCGCGGCGGACGCGGAGCGGGTTGAGACCATTTTCAGAGAGTGCAATTGCAATGCAGGTCTGGCTGGGTCTGTGTTATGGGTCGGGTTCGCTTCGATTTTCGGTTCGGAAGTTTAGTGTGTCGCGCGATGACGACGATGATGTCGACAAGGACGGGCGATTTTGCGATGGTGTGAGGGGAAGAGGACGGAGGGACGGGGGGACGAAAATGGTTCGCGTTAGGTAGGTGACGCGCAAAACAAACACCAAAAACCAAAACACAACACAACATCCACAAAAACCAACAGGATGCACGAACGCGGGTGGACGGGAGCTTGGTGCGGCGGGGGAGGGGGGAAGAAATAAATTGGATTTGGGGCAGCTCGGGAGTGTGTGTGTGGCCGTCCGCGGCCCTCCCTCCTTCCCGTTCCTTAGACCTTCTTCACCTTCCCTTGCCTGCCGCCGCACTGAGGCTCGATTTGGCTGTTGAAACGCTACGCTGCTGCGCTGCTGGTTTCCGCGGACTTTTTACTGGTCAGTTGAGCTGCCCACCTTAAAAGTTCCTTGAGAGTCTGGGCCTGTGTCACTGCGGGTTATTCCCAGGCGTGGCATCCGATTGGACCTCTTTCAATGCGAGGCAATGTCGGTTGGTGGGTCATTCCCCCGCCGAAGCGTGTCACCGGATGGCTCAAGCTAGAGGCGCCAAACGCGGGGTGCATTACCCCTGACCGTTGACTCTGAGGGGACCTCGATTGCATCGCGATTCAAGACCAGGAACAAAAACTGTTAGACGGTTGGTTCAATGAATATCTGGAGTTTGGAGATTGGATTTCTGGGTATTTGCTGCGTCTGGTAGGTAGCTACCTGGTCATGTCTGAGAGCAAAATCCCGCCAAAATGTCAAAATTTGAACAAAAAACCACCGTCCCAGATATCATCCATGTCGTAGACTCCTCAGGATCGTGTCGTCGTGGTGAAGGGGTACGAATTCGTACGAAAGAAAAGGAAAACGAAATCCATATAGATGCTCGAGACATCATTATCTGCGGAGAGTATTAATGGAGGGAAATGCAAAGGAAATGCAAGGAAATGAAAATGGGGAAATTGAATGTGCAGGTGAAAGCAAGACCCCAGCCCCAACCTGCAATGACGATAAATTGCAAAGCTCCAGCAGTGTATTGGATCATGAGGGTAAGCGTTCTTCGCCCAGAGTCCCAAGCCAACACGCCCAAATACCTCGTGTAATTGGATCTCCCAAGCAAAACCCTTGCCGCAAGATCAAAATAGAACCGCAAAACATGGAAAGATATACATCGGATGGTCAGAAGGTAAAAACGAGCCCCTTATCATCCTCCTTCTCCTTCTCCTCCTTGATCTTTCGAGTCCCGGGCGTATTTGTCCGTGCAGCAGCCGGGTAACGCCCCGAAGGTGAAGGGCGTCTGGGCAAGGCCACCTTTCGGCGGGGGGATGTGAAGGGCATGAGACTGCCCTCTCGCTTAACCCTGGTCGACGTCTGGGGAGACTCCGAGGGCTCAGAAATGTATGCCACTGAATTTCCACGGTGGCGGGATGACTGGTACTCGATTGTACTCTCACGCTGAACCCCGGCTGGTCCCGAACCAAACCGAGACAAAAGGCTCATGCCAGATTGCAGTTTGGGAAACTCCACCGCAGAACGAAAACCCCTGCGGGGCCGTGTAACCGGCGTCGACTCCTTCTTGATGGCCTTGATAGATCCCTCAGGCTCAGTACTTTTCTGGTGGTGTTGGGAAGATCCTCGAACAAGGCTTAAGAGGCGGTCTTGTGGGAACATTTCAGGGTATGCCTTGACCCCCATCTTGTTTTCCGTCGGCTCCTCCTTGATGGTTCGGTCGATGCCGATACTATCCCATCTTCGAACATATGGCAGGGCGATGTTGTCGTCCGGCTCCGCCTTGACCCGGGGCTGCGGGGTCGTCAGGCTGCATTCCGACGGCGGCGTCAATGTTGAAGACGATCCTGAACGTCTTCCAAATTCGGTTTCAACCGAGTTGCAAATTCCACTGTCACCACCATCCCACAGTAACATCCCAGGCTCCCTTTTGATCTTAGGCTGATTGATGGTGACAGCGGTTCCGTCATCGAGCAGTTGCAGGATTGGAACGCCCCGGCGGCGTTCAGCCTCGGCAAGTCCGGGCAGGTTCACCTTTGCCGGGTCCCAACCCTGCCTGATGAAATTCTCAGTGAGATACTCAGGGTAGGTGTTATTGTGGTAGAGTAGGCGAACGGCTTCGGCGAGCCAAGCCGGGATGGAATCCTTGCGCTCGAGGCATCGGTACAACATATAGTATGGCCGCTGCTCCGAGGCTGCGGCGCGGCGCGAGACAGTTCCGTCATCGATGAACTTGACAAGCATCAGAGCATCGCGGATCTTTCTCCGTTCCCACAGGAACCTTGAGGTGAGGTAGTCGGGATGGAGTTGGCGCAGCTTGTGCTGGATCCACTCGCGTCGCTCCATTGTCGCAAGTGATGGCTGGAATTTGTTGAGTTGCCTGCCGACGAGAGGAGAAATTTGATCAGTATCCACCCGCGACATCAACCACACGCGTGACATGGAATCCTGCGCGGTTCTAGTTTACCGACGATGGAGGACGCATTTGACTCACAAGGGGATAGTGATGTGTCTGAGGATAAAAGGTCATAAGAGATGAAATGCCGTCGGAATTTGTGAGAGGGAGAGAGCGCGCAGGCGAAGAGTTTGCAAGCGAGGTGTGTGAAATTGCTGGCTACCGTAGGTATCCGAGAAAAGGGGCAGACTGGTTGCTCCTTCCGTGAGAGCGAGGCGGATTTGAAGCGGATGGGGAAGCCCCGCGACGGGAATTGACTTGAAAAAAGATACTCGAGATTGAAGTTAGTGAGGAACTTGCTACGAAATAGCGGTGGCCTCGGGGATGGCCATCCCGTTGGCGATGTTCGCTGTGGTATGGTATTGCAAGCAATCGCGAGATTTTGGAGAAGGTGTGGTGGAAAGGTTTTGGAGCAAGGACGTTGATGGATAGTACCGTTGGGAGCAACTGAAAATTTGTGGTAGCTGGGCAAACCAAAATGCTTGAGCGGAACGGTGTCAGTGTTTGGAAGAGAAGAACTCGGTACCTAGGAATCTATGGCGGAAAATTCTGTCGTCCGGGAGAACAGATTTTGTTGCTTGTTGCCATACCTCGAGCTCAAAGCAGAATTGCCGAGGGTTGGAGTCATTGAAGCCATGTAATGATGGCGAGACCTTCTACTGTCTCCCGCAGGGCTTATTTTCTAGTCAAGTTTCATGCTTAGAGGTTTAGTCAAGTTGTCAAGAAGGAGCTCCTGGTAGCCTGGAGTTGAGAAGTCGGTAAAATCATTGAAATCCCAGACAATTTTCGTGACCTCGACGCCGAGATATCTATCCATCTAGGTACCACCTTGGGGCTATTACAAAGTTCTTGTAGAATACAGTCAAATCATCCATGTCACTCATCGTCGTCGATGAGACGTGGACAACTCATTTAAAAATCATAACCAGGTACGGGAAAGCCAAATCGGCAAACAAGGCAAAGAACCTAGTCAGGGTATCAAAACGAGAGTCCTAGTCGGAAAAGTGAGGTTGGGGAGCACCGTGAGCCCAGCCCATGCGGTCGCCACCTGCAGCGAAGTGAGGTTGTACATGTGAGAGCATGAAGAATATGCGCACACGGTGTGCCATCCTTAATACCAATTTCCTTGAGCACCCTTGCAACCCTAGCACGGCAATGCAAGTCAAGTTTATACGCGCGTCGAGTGTTGCACTTTCTCTAGAGAAACATAGCATCCTATTGCTTCAAAAAGCCACCTCTCCTCGTACTCGAAACATAGAGGAGCCTTCTCTTCCAGCGTCACGCGGGCAATCGCGATAAGTCTTGAATTGAGGTCCGACTCCGTGGTAGCAACCAACTCGCTGAATCCGAGCTCTAGTTGCTTCTTTGCATTGCCAAAGTGCGTTCTCATGAGGTGGGTATCACGTACCACCCTCATGCAAAAGTCTTCGAACAGGCCATGAGCCACAATGAAATCTAAAAGATCCAACAAACTATTTGGATCTGACACTAAAAGCAACACCGATTCCTGCGTTTTCCCAACTCCCAGGTCCACCCGGTGGCGATCAGCATGAGTAAGAGACTGAATGAGGGAGGTTTGGTCAACCCTTATTAGGTCTTTCACATAGAGTCGATTGTACCCGACCTTGACTCTCCAAAACCAGTTGGCAAAGAACGAAGAGACGAGGCATATAAGCAGCACAACGTATGCCTGCCAATACATGTAAGTCACCATGGATGTTGCACCCGCAACCAGACCTGTGGCGCCGTTGGTTATGCTGTGCACCTTGACTTTGAAGAGACGATCCTTGAACTTTTTTTTGAGGCGGCCTTTGATATCGCGCGTCTCGTCGGACTCCTCGATTGCTTCGTTGACGCGCAAAGTGTGGTTTTGGGCACGACGCCACACAAACACGGCCCAGGCGAAATTCAAGAGGCCGTAGAGGGCACAGGGCGAATTGCCAATGTAGCCAGTCATGAGATCACTGGCCAAGAAGATCCGAGGGTTCTCTCCACCGATAGCTAAGAAGGTCCCGATGCCGACGATGAAAGCACCCGAGCCCATGAGTATATCCATTCCGAACCGGTCAACGATTTCGGTGCCCAGTTCTCGGATGTTGACGGCGAGGAAGCAGTCAATGGCCGGGCCGCTGCGAGAACCATCCTGCTTCTCACAGTCCCCGGCGTTGGAGCGCAGTTGGCGGAGATGCTTGCGCTCCTCACGGAGGCCGAGGATATTCTGCCAGCTGAGGATGGCATCCTGGATGACAAAGTACAGAACTGAGAGCGCCATTGTCCCGCCAATGGCCATGAGGATGATGGCGCATTTGGGTGGCGGGTAGATCTTCCAGAAATTGGCAGCAAAGTCTCCAGCGTTCCCGAGCTCGATGAAGCCGATGGCGGGAAGGAGATTGTTGCGGAGGCCCACTCGACGCTCTGGCAAGAAGCCATTGCGGTGCTTGATAAAAGTTAGGATTGATGAATGATCCGACACGGTGCATACGGCACCGTGGCGAAGGGGGAGGGCCTGCTTCCCCGGCAGCTCCTCGGCTGGTGGGCATTGTAAGAGCTGAGGCTTCTCTTCATGCAACCAGGTCGGGGTGTCTTTATCGGCCGCCTCACTCTTGTCGTGGGAGGTTCCCGACGGGACCATGGTGCGCCTTCGGAAGCAAGAAAGGAAGAAAGAAAGAAAGAAAGAAAGAAAGAAAGGGGGACGGTTCATATTTCTCGACATGTTCGAAGTTGTTGACCAAGTTATGTACTAAAAAATTGCGGCCATTTTCGGTGGACCGTGACTCAGGCAAAAGACGGTCTCTGACGGACATGGCTTGCGCTACACTGGTAGCAATTCGACACTCTGTTCGTGGCTGCCCATTTCCAGCTTGTGCAGTGGCCGGCGACGCAAAATAGGGGAACGGAGGCTTCGTCGTGGGGCTTGGCCTTCAGAAGAGAGGGGGGGGGCTGCTGCATGACACGCAAAGGTTAACCAACTAGCAGAATAGGCGCCAGAATCGGACTCATGGTGCGTTCGAAGCTGTCATGTCCCATGTGTGTTCGAGCTTGCTCTCTCGCCTCAGGTCTCGTCGCATCCTTATAAAAATGGTGCGTCACTGCCCACCACTGCCTTCCGTGGTTGCTGTGCTTTCCATTTGAACAAGACCTGAACCGAGCAGTGAGCGATGGAGACGTCAAGTTTGCTTGCAGAGCAGTGTGCCAGGGACCCTCCTACCCCTGTCCCTGCTGCTGATCCACCTGCGGGCCTGGGCCCCACACAACCATCAACTTTATTCCCCGCAGCATCAACATCCACAGCTCCAGCGCCAGCAACTTCCCATTCCTTTGCTCCGACGCGCAAGTCCAGGGCCGTCTCGCATTCTCATTTGCCTCCCATCGCGCCGGACTTTGGCGTTGACAATTACCTCTCCCAGAGCTTCCGAGAGCGTCCCAGACCTCTCAGTACAGATCTTTCCTCCAATTCATGTTCTCCAACTTCGTGGCGGGATAACAGCGGCGAAGATGGGGCCCTTTACGATACCCCCCCCTCGGTCCCCTCGGTTTGCGCGACCGAAGCGACCTCGATTTCCTGCCTCAACTTGATGGAGCCAACGGCAGTCGCCTCTTCCGCGGGCTCGAGGACCGACATTATCGAGCTAGACGATCTCTGTGCACCCAAATACTTTTCGGAAATGGTCCACGATCGAAACGTCTCGATGCTGCGCGACCTCGGAGGCCTGAAGGGTGTCGCAACCCGGTTGAGAACCGACTACCAAGCGGGCCTGGACTTAACTGACCCGCATGCCGACTGGAGGAAGACGGTCTTTGGTGTCAATCGCTTGCCCGATGCCAAGAAAAAGAATATATTCCAACTCGTCTGGGACGTGGCCCAGGAGCCCATGAATATGCTATTTTTTGCCCTGGCGGTGCTCATCTGTGTCTTTGACGTCATCGGTAGCATAGTCTTCGGGAGGCAGTCAGTCAACTGGGCTGGCGATCTCAATATTCTGGTCGTGATTGCCCTCGGTATCATCGTCGGCACGGTCGCCGCTCTGCAACGTGAGAGTCTATATTCCAGTGGGCGCAGAAGGGTAAACTTCGACTCCAGGCTCAGTCTCTAGTTTAATAACTGACTGCGTCACAGGGAGATGGTAATCGGTTGGCCAAGGTCACTCGCTACGGCCAAATTGTGCCAATTTCGGTCGACGAGATTCTTGTCGGAGACATCGTCCACCTGGAGCCCGGAGATATTCCACCTGTCGACGGCATTCTGATCTGGACCCAAAACCTGCGGTGCGACGAGTCCTCAAGCACAGGAGAATCCCATCCGATTGCCAAACCCTCGGCCGACGAAGCCTTGCAAAACTCCGATTGCGCCGACCCCTTCATCCGTTCTCTCTCCCAGATCTTGGAAGGCCGAGGAGCGTACTTGGTGACATCAGTCGGCGCCTGTAGCATATACGGGAAACTCCGGCAGGGGCTCGAGCAGCATAGGGCTGAGACGCCGTTGCAAAAAAGGCTTGGATCCCTGAGTGTCATATTTTTGTGGCTCGGATTTGCCTGTGGGCTCCTTGTTTTCTTATTCCGGCTCTTTAGGATTTGGTGCCCAGCCGAGACCCTCCCTGAGATGGCCTGCGCGACTTTGAAGGCCTTTCTAAGGTCTAGTGTCGTTTTTGCGGTCGTTGTGCCCGAGGGGCTGCCCCTTGCCGTTGAGCTCACCTACATTGCTGCCGGGAACAGGATGGCTAGAGACGGTATTCAGGTTCGAGATCCAGCAGCTTGCGAAATCATGGGCAATGTCACGGTGATATGCAGCGACAAAACCGGAACCTTGACGATGAACCAGATGCGGGTGGTTGCTGACCAAATTGGACTCACTCCACAGCCAATGGGTCCTGTATCCAGCCGCGGTGACGCACCCCAGCCAGCAAGCCCTGAGATGATGCCACAGGTTGAGCTTGCTTGCGGCCTCCGAGTTGTAAAACCAAAGTTGGGGCTTTCGGCTTTGTTCAGCAGCGAGGTTCGCCAGCTCCTGGTTGACTCGATGGTTCTTAACTCGACGATTGACGTGGGTGAGGATGGCAAACCAGCTCCTATCGGGCCTAGAACCGAGGCGGCCCTGGTGACATATGGCATGGAGCAACTAGGATTGGTGTCGGTTCAGAGCTCACGCGGCAATGCCATCATCGAAGAACAATTTCCGTTCGACTCGAGCAAAAAATATATGGCAACCGCTGTGAGGGTTGCCGAGAATCGTGTCCGTCTGTTTGTCAAAGGTGCCCCGGAACTGCTTCTCAAAACATCCTCAGCCGTCGTGCGGGATTCCTCGGAACCTCTCCAGCCGACGTTGATGACTGAAGCAGACCGTGACGCTCTGATGACTGTCATCAGCGCGTACGGTGAAACTTCACTCCGTACCATTGGCCTAGCTTTCCGGGATTTCCCCTGTTGGCCGCCTCTCAGCTCCCAGCCTTCCGACAGCGCCGATGAGCGGAGGGTGTTCAGTTCCTCCAGCGATCTTACGTTCATCGGCATTCTCGGTATCCAGGATCCGTTGAGAGACGGCGTGATGGACGCCGTTGCCCAATGCCATCGCGCGGGTGTGAACGTCAAGATAGTCACAGGTGATTACGTCAAGACAGCGACGGCAATTGCGAAAGCATGCGGTATTCTCACCGAGGGCGGCATGGTCATGGATGGCTCGAAGTTTAGGACCCTTACACCGGACCAACGAAAATGGGTACTGCCACGACTGCAGGTTCTGGCGAGATCGAGCCCTGAAGACAAGAAGCTCCTTGTCCAAGCGTACAGGGAAATGGGAGAGATTGTAGCCGTGACGGGTGACGGCATAAATGACGGTCCCGCGCTACGGGAGGCCGACGTCGGTGTTTCTATGGGGAAAACTGGAACGGAAATTGCCAAGGAAGCGTCATCGATTGTACTTGACAACGATGACTTCTCCTCGCTCGTTAAAGCCGTGATATGGGGCCGGACTGTCGATGACGGGATCAAGAAGTTCTTGCAGGTAGGCCTCCCTTCTCTACGGTCGACGGGGGTATCTCACCTCTCCTCAGTTCCAGTTTACCGTCAATGCAACGGCTGCATTCCTTGTCCTGGTCTCGGCGTTGGTTTGTAAGGACGAGAGCGAGGAGCTCTTTACTCCGGCTCAACTGCTGTGGGTTAATCTGATCATGGATGCATTTGCCTCGTTAGCTCTCGCGACAGACTGCCCGGACAAGCACGTCCTGGACAGAAAGCCGGAGTCCAGGGACGCGCCGCTCATCTCACTGACCAGCCTCAAGATGATCATACTGCAAGCGATATATCAGGCCATTGTCACGCTGTATCTGTGGCCGGCTGCTGAGGGATCCAAAACGCGGGTGTTCAATACCTTTATCTGGATGAGCTGGTTCAACTTGCTGAAGTAAGTCTCCTCCGAACCGCGGCCGACGTCTGACTCACGAGAGACAGTAATCGCCGCATCGACAACAGGCTGAATGTGGTCGACGGCGCCTGGAAGAACCGGCTCTTTGTCGCCGTCTTTGTTCTCATCGCCGCCGCCCAAATATTGATCATTGTATTCGGCGGGAAGTATTTCAACGTCACTCGCCTCTCTGTGATGGATTGGGCGATCTCTCTCCTCTTCGGCTTCACCGTGATTCCTGCTGGCATGCTCGTTCGCTGCATACCCGACGAGGCCATTACGAGATTGCTGAGCTTAGTCGGCGATGTCAACCCAGACGCACTGCCGTGGACTCGGCAGGACATTGAGAGCCAGGCTCGATCCATGGATTGGGAATGGCCGACGAGAGGGTCTGGTCGTGGCTCAGAGATTCCTGAACGAACTCGACCGGACCCGGCGACCGAGAGGACCTGGCTCCTATCGCCGCCGAGTTAGCCATCGGCCACCGAGCGTCGTGGTTGTCTTACAAATGTCAAAGTCACGGAACGAAGCTGGGTGGTAACACAACATGCTACAGATCTGCCACAACCTTTGCAAAAGTGCACAGGCAGAACCGGCCCGCTCGTTGTGTCGCATTGGCATTTGAAGTTGCGGGGCCTCCGTATCGCGACGCGAGGTGAAAGCGAAACGCGAGCAGAGTCAGCAGAGAGGAGCGCCAACAGCCGAACCGCGGAACGTTTTGATTGGCCAATTCCCTGCGCCTCGTTGGGTGCTGCACAGGTTCAGCCTTGCGATCCTTGGAGACAGCGCTCTAGATATTCAGCGATTGCAGCGGGAAAGAACATGCATAAGAGTCCTGTCTCCAGGCCCATGAGGCAGGCACTCCCCTCCGATGCAAACGGACTTTCTCACAAGTTGCAAGCTGACATGACGATCCCGACGAAAACGATGCCACAACTGACTGTTTACCGCGGCTTCGCTGTTGCGAGCTGCCATGTTTGGTCTCCGTTTGTCAACAAGCTCGAGGCACGTCTCCGGTTTGCAGGCGTCTCGTATCAGATCGCCATGGGCTCTTTACAACAAGCGCCGCGCGGCAAGATTCCTTACCTTGACATCCAAGATGGCGGAAGTCATGAGTTGCTGGGAGACACGGGGTTGATCACCAAGAGACTTGTCGACGATGGTGTCCTTCTCGACTTCAACGCGGATCTAACGCCGACCCTTCGCGCTCAGGATCTGGCCATCCGCGCCCTCTTCGAGGACAAGCTCTCTTTTTTCCTGGCGCGCGAACGCTGGATCGACAACTTTTACACGATGCGCGGGGGGGTTCTTAGCAGCCTCCCATACATCGCTCAACTGCTCATAGGCCGACTTGCCCACCGGGCCATGGTTCGAACCCTTCACGGTCAGGGCGCAGGTCGATATACGACAGAGGAGGCGTCCAAGTTCAAGCTGGAGGTCTGGGAGAGCTTGAACGCCTTGCTTGCCGAGTCACGCAGCAATACCGTTGCTGTCGCGGTACGCAGTCAAGATCCGGAAGCGCCGTTCTGGGTGCTCGGTCGCTCGGAGCCAACCGAAGCAGACGCAACCGTCTACGGGTTCCTCGCAGCAAGTCTGATATGTGATGCGTAAGTTCTGTCGGCCTTTGTTGTTGTATCAAAAACCCTGACAAAAATTTTAGGTCTCCCGAAACGGGCAAAATGGTCAGAGGGTTCCCGGTGCTGGTGGATTACGCACGGAGGATACACGCGAGGTACTTTGGCGAGTACGATGTTTGGGATGAAGAGGTCAAGGGCAATTGATAGACACCTAGACTGGGTTTTGGTTTGCTGAGTGGTTCGTAGTTAAGGATATTTCACCGTTGTCTGAATCTGCTCTGGTCTAATAGCTTTGCAAATTAACTATTACAATTATCTACACGCATTCTATGCTCTGTTTGCATCCCTCTTGTTCTCGTTCGCCGTACCCATGATGATTCGTCTCTTCTTTTTCACACCACCTCTCCCAGCATCCCATCTCCCCACCGCGCTTGCGCCTGCACCTGGGAAAGACGCTCTCCTTTCTCGACGCGCCTCACGGGCAAGGCGGCCAGACACTCGGCCGTGTGTTGCAAATGCTCGTTCAAACTCATGATCATGTTTTGCAATTCCTCCTTGAGCCCCTCGCGTGATCCCAGACCCTGCAGGGCATTTGCCGAAGGTGGCGACGGTAACGGGGGAAGCGGCGGGACGAGGGCTATGCCGTTGAGATTGAGACTTGCAGGAGGTGTAGAAAAAGATAAGGCGGGACGTGGATGTGGATGTGGATGTGGACGGGGTGGGTAAGCGTAGGGATGAGGATGAGGGTGCGATGTTGGGGTGGAGATTCCTCCTCCTGGGCGAGTTCGTTGGAGAGTATAGGACATGGATGTTGAAGGAGTAGATCGGGCACTTGAAGTTGAATTCGAAGTCGAAGTTGAGGTTGGAGTTGAAGTAGATGGAGAAGGGGAGGGGATATGTAGACGTGGAGTGATGCTGCGATAGGGTCTACTGATGGGACCAGTGCTAGCACTAACGCCGGTGCCGCGGGTAAGAGACAGGGAAGCGGGTGCCGGACTAGATTTCGGTGAGGGAGTAGAGGTGGAGGTGGAGGTGGAGGTGGGCGTGGGGGTTCGTGTATCCCCGTTGTTACGGGGAAAATTGACATTGTAGTTGTAGTTGTCGTTGTCCGGAGAAGAGGTATCACCATCGCCATCGCCATCGCCATCACCGCTACCGTTACCGTTACCACCGCCAGGGTAGTCGCCGTATCTGTTGGCTTCGTGATCGGGAACGGGATCGTGATCAGGATCGCTAGGATCGGCAGCGACATACATGGACGGTTCACGGTACTTGTATGTATACGTGGGAGGGAGGGATTGTACTTCAAACTCCAGATCGAAAGGGGCGGACTCGTTAACGGAGCCCGGAGAGGTGGTCTGTGACCCGGCGGTAGAGGGGCGCGTGATGAAATCGGTGGGTGGGTCGATGTAACTAGCGTCTAGATCGATAAGACTAAGGTTGGATTCTCGGTTGGCGTTGACGTTGACGTTAGTGTTTGTGGTGTTGTTTGAAGGGATGTAAGAATACGAGTCGGCAGTGGAAGGGCGAGGGGTTTCCTCAAAGTAGCTGGCGTCGAGGTCGATGAGACTGAGATTGGATTCTCGGTTGGCGTTGGTGTTGGCGTTGGAGGGAATGTAGGAGTAAGAGTCGGCGGTGGAGGACGCGCTATGGGGATTGGAGAAGGAGACCGTGTCAATGGTCAAGGCGTGCGGTGGTCGTTGTGGAGGGGAGGGGAAGGCGGAAAGGGGCGTGTCAATGTCGTCGAGGATGCTAGCATCGAGATCAATTAAGCTGAGCGTGGAGCCACGGTTAGGCTGGGAGACCGGAACGGTGAGACTGATGCGGTAGTCACTGTATGAGTTGTCGGCCGAGTGGAAGGCCCGCGTAGGGCGGGTATTGATGGCCGAAGAAGGCTCGTTGAGGAAGTGGAATGGTTCTTCGTCAGGACCCTCGATCGCCGGCGTCATGGCAGGAAATGTCCAGTCTTGCGTCTTCCTACGGCCCATGTCCGTTGAACCGCTGTCTGCCGCTGCCGCCACCTGCCTCCCTGCCGGCTTGATCGTCTCGGCATCCCCAAACCTGGTCAGCGTATCACCGCCAAGCGAGGCATCCAGGTCAATCAGCGATTCCCGCACTGTTGAATCCTGGGACAAGTTGCGCAAGGGAAGGTCAGAGTCAGGGGGCGGCGACGAGTCTTGCCTCCCGTAACCATAAAAGGCCCGCGCATTATCACCGTAGTTGGAAAGTGTGTTGGGATCAAAGACTTTCTCCAACGGTCCTCGCAACTGGGGCATGTTCTTGGGTGGTCGTCGACGGCGGCCTTGGCGCGATTGTGTTTGTGGTGTCTCCGTCGGCGCCGCAAAAGGTACATCGTAGGCATCATAGACGGCTAGCGCATCCGCCGAGTTCTCAAGGAATCCATCGTCATCGTCGTTGTCGCCAAAATTCCACTCGTCGCTAGGACTCTGGGATTCGTCGTCCATGTTGGCGGATCCCTGGGCTCCTCCCGCACAGAACAGAGATCTCCGGATTCCGCCCTGGGCCTCCCAGAGCTTGTAGGCGCTTACGAGTTTCGAGAGGGAAGCTGTCGGGTACTCGTCCTCGGTGTTGAATATGTAATGGTGCTGCTGGACCTGTTCGATACGGGGCCGCTTCGCAGGGTCGTCAACCATGCAGAAAGCCACGAGCGCCTTGAGCCCGTCCGAGTACTTGTCGCCTTCTAGTCGCGGGCAGTATTGCTTGAGGTAAGCACCAAACTGGGAGAGATCAATGTTGGCTGTGGCGTTGGGTGGCAGGCCGGAAGCCACCTCGTAAGCCATTGACCCAAAAGCCCAGATATCCACCTCCATGCCATATGACACATCCTTCGGAGAGTCGAACAGCTCGGGCGCCATCCACTGAAGGGTGCCCGTGACGGTGCTTCTCTTGTCGAACCTGGTCTCCATAATACCGGCCACACCAAAATCGCAGAGCTGGACGCCGCCAGAGTCGGTAACGAGGACGTTGGCACACTTGATGTCTCGGTGGATGACGCCCTGGCGATGAACCCAGAAGATGGCCTCGGCCACTTCACGAAGGATGGGGATGATCCATTTCTCGGGAAGGCCACCGGTTGGCCTCATCAGCGAAGCGACACTGCCGCCCGCACAGTGCTCAGTGATGATCCATACCGACTGGCCAACGAGGACGGAATCCAGGACAGAGTTGACGTTCTTGGCGCCCGTGCTGCTCAGCAGTTTGAGCGTGTTGACCTCCCTGAGAATGTCGTTAAAAGTGTCGGCAGCACCAGGACTCAACGTGTCTCCTTCCTCAATACTGATAATCTTGACAGCCACGAGCCGGGCGGGCTTGGCACGCGTGTCGGCAGCCTTGTAGACACGGCCGAAGCTGCCTTTGCCGATGAGCTCCGAGAGCAGGTACGGGGGTGGGTCTCTTCCGGCATCGGCACATTCGCGGAGAATGGCGGCCTGCGCCTTTCGAGCATCTTCAATGGCCTTTTGCTTGAGCCCGGAGAGCTCAAGCTCCAAATGATGCAGATTCGGCATCCTGGATCTTAGCCAGGGTGTGCTATTGCCGTATTAAATTACAGATCGAGATTATGGTGTCGTCAAAAATTTTGCAGCCCGTTCCCGTTTTCTGCGACGCGAGTCCAGCGCGTCGGAATTTGGGGGCCGTGAAGAGCGGTGAGAGCGCGCGCACCGTCGCCGAGGACGGAAGGGAGAGAGGAAAGTCGCAAAACGCAGCAAATTTCGAAGCTATCCTCAACAAACGCGCGATGGTGTCGGCGGCTCTGAAAATGTCGGTTGGTATTGATATGAAGCCATAAGCCATGACAATGATCACGGATGTTTCGGCGTAAAATCTCCGCTGCGACGCTGCTGAATGATGGTGTGTGGGCCCCCAAACTGGCGGGCCGTTTCTCGCGCCCAACCCCTGTCCCTCTGCAGGGGTCCAGGGAGGAACAGGGGTTGGCGACCTCCTTCAGGAGGAGTGGGCCTCAGGTGCAACTGACTGTTGTGCAACATGCAAAATGCAAGCTGCAGAGCAAATACTTGCTCTTCATGTTCAATTTCTTTCCATGACGACCAGTGGGCATCCAGTGCGCCCTCTCAAGAGGGAAGAAGGAATTCTGCTGTCCCGGGCTGGAGTCCGGAATTGAGCACCATCCTTGCACAATCTCCATTGTCAGCCCCAGCCTGGACGAATCGTCAGAGGTCAAGTTGACGGACAGCTTGCTCAGGTAGATATGATATGACTGACGACTCTGGAAGACCTTTGACTGTTTCGTAGCATATTCTCCTGTTGGCATCATTAATGAGGACAATTAGTCTCACAGCCATAATTCTAACTGCTTGCCTGCAAATAGTCGTGGTCATATTACGTCGTCATAAACAAACCAAAACTGGATGGAATAAGAGTTGGTCATTCTAAGGCCAAACAATTGAGCAATTAATGCAAGACTGACCTAAACGCAAACTCTTGGCACGTAATTGACCAAGTGACTGACGACTATTGAATTTTCTCCCAGCTATTAAAATTCCAGGTTTCGTCTCCCAGCTAATAAATTCCTGCATTCACCCTCCAGTCTACAGCAATTTGATCCTCATACTTCACGAAGTTTCTCGACCAAACTCGGACAAGCATCAACCGGACCTACATCACTCTTCCACCCTCCCAAGAACCAATTTCAACATGTGCCAAAGAGTCGAATCTTATTACACCTGTGGATGTATCCACTCGAACGGACTGAAATGGTGCGACACCGCGAGAAGCCGCATGGCGGCATGTCCAGCTTCAGCCCTCGACCAAGTCACCCGACAAGTAAAGTACCACTTGGGAACATGCCGACGCCATCGCCTGGCACGATACGAGCGAGGCCGTGGACATGGAAGTCGCCGCGGAGGCCGGCGGGAGAATACGGCGGCGGCAACGGCGGTGGCGGCGACTTCCAGACAATCGAGTAGCGGCAAGGAAGAATCGACAACGAGTTAGGAATGTCTACGGGGCAGGCTAAAATGCGAAGCTATCACAATTTGGCTAGCAGTCAACCAAATATCAATGGACCGCTATTATGAAATGTCATTTTCGCTGTGTGTTTTTGACCACTATTACCTTATCTGGCCAAACGCGAGGCTGTTTGAACTTCCAAAATCCAGTCGACAAGTGCACCTAGACAACTCGCTACGAGACTGAAAATGTTCACTTTTGACAGGGCATGACACTGAAGGGCTGTTACCCTAAGGCACAGCTTTTGAGGAACTGTCGCCCCATCTGAACTCTGGACAAGCCCTGTCCACTGCCCATTTTCCCCCAATTTTTTTTTACCCTCTATATAGATACTCCCGCAAGCCTTTTGATTACTTTCTCTCAATTTTTTAATTTTTTTCCTCCAGCAGTTTCACGAATTCGTCCTTCGTCCTTTCGCAAAGACCGCCAGTTGAGGCCTGGCATCACCCAACTTCATGTTCGAATTTCTCCAGTCAGACAGACTGCACTGGATCCGCGGATCAGAACCTACCTACCAGACTCTTTCATGATTTACAACCAGACCTTTCAGTCGACATGGACATGGACGACTGGAACCCAACCTCATACCTCATATGAAATGTCTCGGTAACCTCCTTGCCGCCATCTCCGAAAATGAGTGAAATAGGTAATCAAGAATGAGTGAAATGTTCTCAACTCGGAATGTCTCGGCAGCACCGACTTCTGCATTACGGACGGCTTCGGGTCGTGCCGTGGCCTCGCGGTCGTGGCAAGTGACCGCGCCGGACTGGGGCAGTTGATGTCACAAGACAAGACTGAGGACGGACGGCTAACTGGAAAGAAGAGGATATATTCTGCTCCCAGTCTCGACCAGAATATTCCACCAGGTACGTACCCTGTGTAATTTGTGTGGACTCCCAAGCTTGTACCCAGCTAGGACCGTCCTATCATGATTCGTGCATCGGCGCTAACCGGACATTACTAGACTCGACCAGACCAGACCAGGCTGCTAGCAGGCCATATACACCTACCTACCTATATGACCCGACAGGAGGCATTGCAGACACAGGCAACACCGTGCCGGGAGTGGCTGGGCTGGGAGGTGATCCAAGACCTCGATGGCAGAATGCACGGCTGCTATGGCGGAATGGACGAACGGCCGGAAAGACCAGGACGATAAGATGACTGCCCGTGAGACGGCCATACGCGCGCATGTGTGCCTGGAGAAAACGGGTTTCTGAAGAGAGGGTCTGAAATCTGGCAGGGAGGGTAGCATACATATCCGGAGTTTTCAAGCTGGGTAGGCACCTGACCCATCTCCTTTCGCCTCACATTCTTGTGTGCTATTCTAATTGGGTGCAGAACTGAGCCTTTGTTGCGGCATGGGCAAGAGCATACCGTCACATCTCTTATCTTGTCCTTTATCCATTTCGCTGTTTTATTAGGACGAGGCCTCGGCGCTCGACCTCGATGCTCGACCTCAAATCCGGCCACTGTCCAACCACTCCAGCCCAGATACGGCCAGCAACACCAGCCTACCCCACCTCTACGACACCCCGTGCCAAGGTCGGTAATTGCCTGCTTCCAGTCACAGACTAGACATGCAACTGATGCTAATAGGTATTCAAGTTCCCAGGGCGGGGCAAGTCTGCGAATCCAGCGGGGGTGAATTGGGCATTTACCAGACCAGTTCCACCAGCAAGTCGTGTCGAAGTCAGGGGCAGGGCTGTCAGGCTCGCGACTCCCATTCGATCCGCCCGCCCCAGCCGCAAGCACCCCACATACCTGTCTTACCTAGTTATATATCGAGACTTCTTTACGATACACCATGTCACCAACCGAAAACACCTCCAGCGAATGTGGGTATTTCCTCGACCACCACTAAGACCGAGTAGTCTGCTTTGGTCCGGTCCCCCCTCAGTTGAGATCTGCCGCTCGGTCTGCCTGACAAGTTATTCACCCTGCGCCTCCCACCCTGTCAGAGAAAAAGTCCAGTCCGGCTTCAGATGCGGCAGTCTCATGGCACGCTGGCACGCTGCCATAGAGTTCCGGACAAGTCATTTGTTGGGCGCTGAGGCTGGGGCAGAATCACCCATCGGATTCCATCTTTTGGACACAACGATCAGAAGAAGCGCAGAGCACCAGACGTCACGCCTCTGAGAGATTGTAATTCTCACCTGAGGCGACTCTCTGTCTGGTCCTCCGGCAGGCTGTCGACGACGCAGAAACCATGGACCTCCGTCTGGTCATTCCGCGTCCTCGGCTCGGAACTAATGAAAATTAGCAATGCGATGCGGGCTGGAGTCTTCGAACCTTTAGGTTTTATTCCGACATCTGCATCTCCCCCCCTCCCAAGTCCCGAAGCCGGCGGCAGGTCACGATTCTAATTTTCTCATTAGTCTCTTTGCTGCACGCAACAGATGACGCATCTTTGTTATCCTTCCCAACACCTTTGTTATGCAACGCGTTCAATGGGGACAACAGACCAGGGGCGTACTCGCTGTCTATGATATGGTGGTCAACTGGTGGCAGTGCTTGAAGGAGCGCACATCCTAGACGTGCAAGCTTGCCAACATGAAATCACGGAAGGTGGTGAGACAAGAAAATAAGAAACGAGGAAAACAGTGATCCCCATGCTATGCTCCACCTCGTTCTGGGCGGGAATATTTCATCCAATGTTGAGCAGTACGCGGCGACAGTGAATTGTCCGCTGGAATCAATTCCTAGGTAGCTTGAGGCAATGTGCCTCTATGCTGCTGGACAGTTGAGGCCAGCCAGCGGACTGATGTCGACCCCTGAATTGCCCACAACATTTTTTTCTTTCTTTTTTTCTCTATTGATATATAGGTACCTACCTACCTACCTTGCCTCGGTTTTGAAATTCTGTTTCCCTCTCGTCTTCTCGCCAACAGCCACCACCACCTTCTACTTTTACCAACATACGTCAACACCAAAGAGAACATGTGTCCTCGAGAGGAGAAGTTGTACACGTGCGACTGCGTCCACTCCACCACGTGCAAACCAGCGTCATCCAGTCTGGTGCAAGACAGCTAAGGCAATGATTGATGGGCGCCTGCCTGCCTGCCCTGTCCCGGCCGCTGAGTCTCCAGGCCCAGGCGACGAATTCACTTACGCCTCAGCACTTGCCGCCTCCACCATTCAGTACCCCCATCGTCTGGTGGGCGCGGCCGAGATGGAGAACGCGACGCATGTGGACATGGGGGCTAAGCTGGAAGTGGGCGAGGCGCTGCCCATATCTACTGATGCTTCTGAAGCCCCGAGGCGACCCCATTGTTGGCAAGCCAATAAAATTGTCTAGTCGTCAACTTGGATTGACCCCCCCCCCGACGACTGAACAAATCAACCCACCGTCGGACGATCAGAGGCTTCCTGAGACACAGTCAGACCAGACCAGACCCAAACATAGAGGAATCTGAACTAAGCCTCTCTCGGTTCTGTCCTTGTGAACACCCAGTACGCACTTGACTCATTTATTAATTACCTGCCGTACCCAAATTGGTATTTTCTATTCTTTTCTTGTCTTGTCTTGGCTCGCTAACGAGGAGATTGGTCATCCAGTTGAGATAGACTGGACACATAGACAGACTAGACATACTGGATCAGACGGAGCGGGAAATATTATCGATAAGTCACAATCTCAACAAGCTCTAAGGGACGACGTTAAGGGTTTGTGGTGTATTTGGATGGGTCGCTGGGAGACTGGACACGACGGGTGCATGTAGGATTGGATATGAAGAACACGGTGGACTGGGTAAGACAGGCACGACACGACGTCTGGTGCTGGGCTGGACTGGGCTAGACTACCTAAGGCGACATGCTACGGACCGCTCCATACATGGAAATATCCAGTCGAGTTCGACACATACATACCAGAACGGGGTTTTTGCTTCATCTCGTGGCACAGTATGATGGGTTCTCTGAGTGACAAATCGTGATTCTACGACCTTTTCCAACCGGAAAACGATAACTGCCCAAGAGCACGAATACCTACCACTCTATTCGTACTTTTTCTAAACACTTGAGCAACAACTTTTGGAAGACGAGCCAACTCTTTTAAAGAGTTCACACCAGACCTTAGCCATGCCCCTCTTGCAATAACAACAACAACAACAGATGCCAGATGACTCTCTGCATGTGGTGGTATTGACTTGACTGACTTCATGTTTATCTGCAAGTTATTGACCCGATTGGGCGCGGGCTATGAACCCATGTAGTTAAATATCTATGTTACGCTGTTTCCAGTCCGCGAGCAAGTCCGCGAGTGCTCAACTGAACTTTGTAGATCTCGATTCTCGAGGGGTCACGAGGGCGACTGGACTATTGCAGGCAAGACATGTACATACTGGCGCCGGGGTTACCGAGTCCAGTCAGTCGAGGACATACTCAAAGATTCGATAGGATGGTACCGCTAACTAGCACCAGACATGGCGGGTTGATCGGAGAACATGGGGAACACGGGGGTTGATGTTTGGTGTGGCAATATCCTGGTTCTTTGGGTGGTGTTATTGGTTTACCGACTTATGTATGTTCTTTGTCACGTTCAACGCCTTTGTCTGGTGTCACACAGGGGCTGAACCCGGGGTAGGAAGAGCGCATAGCATGGTTTAGGTAAGAAACTCTTCTCTTCTCATCTGCACCTCTTCTCTTGCACACACCTTCATAAAACGGAATATACTGACCGATGGCACGGCTCCAGGATCAGAAACCAGGTTGGATATTCAAGCAGCTCTGAGATTGTGACTAAATACGGACACGAAATGGTACAGGAACAAAGAATAGTTGGACCGGAGATGTAATCAGGTAGTGTAGTTGTACAGTGGTATCTTGGTGAACAAACTTTACCCCATCACGGCTTGTTGCCCTATTCACACCCCCTCTGCTACGGTGTCCTCGTCTTGAGTTGTAATCCGTGCCATTGCTTCACCATCTCCCCCAATGCCGCGTTGACCATCCGTTGCTGCTTCAGCATGTTCAACCCGCGAAAACCTTCACAGCTGACATCAATGAAGTACATTGACCCACAGCCACCTGATATATCCTGAACAACAAGCTGCTCAGGCGATAGCTCTGCCACCAATCTGTCCCATATTTGCTGTTCGCCTTCCGAGAGGTTCTCGGGCTTCTCGAGTTTCGGCGCCGACGTTGCTGAAGATGCTTCTTGCCCCCTGGTAGGTGTCGAGCTGAAGGACCTTGACAAGGCGGTGGCAATTGGGACTCGGCAGGAAGCACTAATCGGGGGAAGAGTCCGTTGTTGCGGGACTCGGACCGAGGAGAAAGAGGACAGTGGCTGGATTCGGAGGTTTCGGGACGTCGAGACTCGAGTTGCGCCGGGGCGCGCTCGCAGACAGGCTCGGCAAATCATGGCTTCTGGGTCGCTGCAGGAAAGAAAAAAGAACACAGCTCGAGTTTACAGACTGATTGAGGCGCAGACGTCGGAGGCACGATCCGAAAGAGTTTGGATCTGGTGGTTCTGATGGGACGTCGAATCTTTTTTTGGCCTGTGCCTGGATTCCAGCCCAGAATCCTTGGCGGACGGTAGCATTCGCTCTCTGCAGGCCTTGATTGGTCTACCAGTGTGGAGTGTGGGGCGATCGGGCTGACAGAGCATCCCTGTTCTCCATCTTCAACGTCTTCGGGGTCCCACCTTCGATCGGCCAGATTTGATCTGTCAGACCACCGAGGGTTCAAGACTTCAACGTTGGCTCAGCTGTAATTACACAACAAGGTAGAATGGAACGTCGTATTGGAAGGTTGCGGAACGCGCCTGGCTAGATGCACGCTAGAAAAAGCAGGTCCGTCGGGGATTTGGAAGATGAGATGGGGAAGGAACGGTCCTGAACGGTCCTAATTCTCCACTGATGCGGAGGTCCTGAACTGCCCCACCATTGCTGCTGTGAGAGCGCAACTCCTTCTGCACCAAGAAGTGGTAACTTGAGATTGTAATCCTGTTCCCCCAATTCCGCGCTCATGTGCCGTCACGTAAATACTGCGAAGCTACACTGCGTGCCGCACCGGATGCGACTCGGATGCTCGTCACGAGGCCGCAGTGATCAACAAAAGGGCAGCATTCGGTCGTCGCGCGAGCCTTCTTAATTACTGTGGTGCAACCCTCAGTAGGGCCACAGCCTACAGCGTCCTCCTGAACCACCCAAAACCGGGTACAGCGATTCGCCTGCAAAACACCCGGCGACTTCCGCAAGCTCCCGGTGTCGCTGGGTCTCGTGCACCACAATCCCCCCAGCCCAACGCCCAACGGTATCGTTGCGGTCAACGTGTCACTGTCCTGTGTTGGGTGTGTAGGACATGTCGATCATCACCAAACTCACTGGCTTGGTAAGACGCACCCAATCATCCAATCTAATCTGCAGTGTTCCGGGATCCGACAATATATGCGCAACATGCTCGATATTCCCCAAGGCTCCTCCAGAATCTCCCGCAATTCTTTACGAGGTTGTGCAATTTGTTTACTTACTAGCGCAATGTCCCTTTGGTTGAGCAGCTTACGCTTGGTTGACGAAGCATTGGCGAATCACAATCGCAATGTCGGCATACGCAAGTCCGCGCGCAGCTTGTCAGAAAGCCGGATGAAGTGCCCAACAAAATCGTCCTCAGTCGTGAGGTGTTTAGCCTCAAAAGGAAGCTGGCACGACAGTTTGCGTTTCTCGCGCCGGTAGGGTTCACGGCGAACACGTCGAGAGACAAGTCGATCCTAGTGTAGACGCTTGTCTCGGTGGAGCTGACACGATGCAAAGCCTGGACACCGTCCCAAGTTCCTTGGAACCTGCCAGCTGAAGCGCCAACCAAGGGAGAGAGGTTGGATCGCGAGCGGAAGAATGGTTCTCTGCGGTGCCGAAAGAGGAAATTTCCGGGCCTGGCCCCGAAGTGGCGTCGAGCAAGCATTTCGATTTCGGCACTGGCAGGCCGACGAAGTGAGAGAAGCTGGGAAAAAAGCGCCTGCGGGGTAGCATCAACCATCCCCCTTCCCACCCCAAATCCAGCGGGAATTGGGCTTGCAGCAACTGGTGCCAGATCTGGATGCCGTCCCTGAGAGCTGGAGAGATGGATTTTTCCCACTTCTCGGGAGCAGCTTCGATAGTGATCTGGAATTGCGCATGCGCATGTCCCAATTGCCGCAGCCTATCCTGTCGGGGGTTCGTCGCCGAAGGGGAGATCCTTGCGCGCGGCGTTGGGGGATTCTCCTCCTCACTGGCCACGGCCCGGGCGCATCGCATGGCGGGAGGGATCAGCCTGTCTTGGCACTATTGCCGAGATCTGGCCTCCCAGAAAAGGGCGAAAGCGGCCCCGGAGGCTGAGAAGCCAAAATTGTTGGTCGTTGGCACCGTTGCCCCCGATGTCGTCGCCTTCGGTCCATAGCGCGCGAGCAGGAACGAACCCCGGAGATAATCACGGTGCTAGGCGCAAGTCACTGCGACGCTCGGCCATTTTGAACTTGCAGCTGCGCGTCGTAGCCAGTGGCCTCGGCCCTGGCATGTACCGTGGCGGGCTGCATACCACGGGCAGCAATCTCGCGTGGCAACCTCGTTGGTATCCTGTTCGCCTCATCCTGGTACAGCAATGTTGGTCCTCCCCCACTCGGTTCCTCACATATTACCATCCAGGGCTTGATAATTCCCCGCAGAGGCTGCACTGCTACTTTGCATCAGGACGCGGTCCCGTGGCCGTCGCTTCTCCAAATTAACGGTGCTTGGCTAAACTCCCCGGCTCGCCAAATGGAGTTGGCATTCCACGGCTGCCATGAGGCCCAGGGGGGCACTCGTCGAGAGACCTTCACTCCCTTTGCTCTCGCATCTGCTGGCTCCCGTCTCGTGGCCTGGGCCAATCCCTGCCGGCGATAAGCATCTGGGTAAATTCGACTGCTCGACAAGTCACCCTTGGCCCATTCTCCAGATCGGAGGAAGCTTTCCCTCCACTACCGCGCTGCCATGTCTGTATATATATGCCGGGCCATGGCGCCAGGGCGCTTTCCGCGCACGCGAGTCCTGTCTCCGATACGGCCTCGCAGTCAAGCGTCTTGAGTGCGTGTTTATCCGCTCACCCCGCCGCGCAGCCCGGCACTGTCGTCCACCCCCTTCTCTTCTATCCCTTCGTTATCTGCTCTTTTTGTTGTAGAGCACGCGGTGGACGAAGAGCAAACATGGTGAGGATCAACCTGCTGTCGGCCTTGCTGGCCGTGGCAACCATCACCCGCGCTGCCGAGGAGCTCAAGGCCCCCGAGGTGGTTCCCGGTGCCTACATTGTTGAGTATGAGGATGATATGGTAAGTTGACAGCGCAAGACAAAAAGAGGAACTGGAGCGCTGATAGACCCCCTTCAAAAAATAGGACACCAATTCCTTTGTGAAGTCGCTCGCGGATGACGACGCCACAGTACGAAAGGACCTCCGCTTCAGGCTCTTCCGGGGCGCGTCCATCCAGTTCAAGGATGCCCGCAAGGCGGAGAAGACGGCCATGAAGGTCGCGAAGAACCCCCGCGTCAAGAACGTGTGGCCGGTCAAGCGGTATCCGGCCCCCAAGCACATTGTCCATGCCACGGGCAACGCTGCGCTTGCGGCTGCTCCCATCCTGAAGCGCCAGAACGCCAATGACACGTTTGCCACGCACATTATGACCCAGATCAACAAGCTGCGTGATAGCGGTGTCACTGGCAAGGGTGTCAAAATTGGCATTGTCGACACTGGCGTAAGTGTTGTTGTCTCGGAGATGTGGCGACGAGATATGCTGACCAGGGCTGTAGGTTGATTGGGGTCACCCCGCGCTGGGAGGCTGCTTTGGCAAGGGTTGTCTGGTCACGTACGGTCGCGATCTCGTTGGTGATCGATACGATGGCAAGAATAGTCCGACCCCAGACAGCGACCCAGCTGATCAGTGCAACGGCCACGGCACCCACGTTGCTGGCATTATTGCGGCGCAGTCCACCAACCCGTACGGCATTATCGGAGGCGCCCAGGGGGTCGAGCTTGGCGCCTACCGTGTCTTTGGCTGCCAGGGCGACGTCAGCAACGACGTTCTGATCGATGCCTACCTCCAAGCCTACGAGGCCGGAAGCGACCTCATCACGGCCTCGATTGGCGGACCATCGGGCTGGGCCGATGACGGGTGGGCCACCGTTGTGTCCCGCATTGTCTCCAACGGCGTCCCCTGCGTCATCTCAGCTGGAAATGACGGTGCCGCTGGTCTGTTCTACGCCTCGGCTGCGGCATCGGGAAGAGGTGTCACGGCTATCGGTTCCGTCGACAGCACCAAGGCCCCAGCATTGCTCTCCAACGGCTCGTATACGGTCAACAACACCCCCAACGGCTTTGGCTTCACACCGGGCGGTGAATTCGACACATGGGCTACCGTCAGCTTGCCTCTGTGGGCTGTCAACTTCAACACCAGCGACGAGTCGAATGGCTGCGAGCCCTACCCTGCCTCGACACCCAACCTCGCAAGCCGCATTGTCCTGGTTCGCCGCGGCAACTGTACCTTTGTGCAAAAGGTGAGCAATGCGGTAGCCAAGGGCGCACGCCACGTCCTGATCTACAACAACATCGCCGGAACCTCGTCCATCACGGCGCCCGTCCGCGGTGCTCTCGCCGTTGCCATGGTCACCTCTCAGCAAGGAGCTGCTTGGATCGCCGAGCTCCAAGCTGGCAAGGAGGTCGTTGTGACGCTGCCGAATCCGGTGACGGCCTCCAAGGTGGTTGCCGACTTTGACAACAATGACACGCCCGGTGCTGTGAGCTCTTTCTCCAGCTGGGGTCCTACCTTTGAGGTTGAGTTGAAGCCGCAGTTTTCCGCTCCCGGTGGCATGATCTTGTCAACGTATCCCCGAAACCTCGGGGCGTACGGCGTGCTCTCAGGAACATCCATGTCCTGCCCTCTCGTCGCCGCAGTGTATGCCCTCCTGATCAACGTGCGGGGTACCAGGGATCCCAAGACATTGGAGAACGTTCTAGCGTCAACGGCGCGTCCGATCACCTGGAAGGCTGGCCCTGGCGTGCCTGACAGCACCCTCATTGCCCCCGTCCCGCAGCAGGGTGCCGGCCTCATCCAAGCCTTCGATGCTGCCTACACAACCACTCTGCTCAGCCATTCCAGCCTCTCCTTTGGCGACTCTGACAGCTTCGCGGCCGTCAAGCAGTTCACCATCTCTAACACGGGGACCAAGGATGTCAGCTACACACTCGGCCACTCGGGCGCGGCAGCGAGCTACACGTTTGGCACTTCGGCCAGCATCGTCCCTGCCTCATTCCCCATGGAGTTGGCCGCTCAGTATGCTTCGGTCAGTTTCTCGCCTAGCGGCACCTTCACCATCCCCGCTGGACAACGTCGCATCATCACTGTCACGTTGACGCCGCCCAGCGGACTGGTGGCCAAGCGTCTACCCGTGTACTCTGGCTTCATCACCATCAAGGCCTCGGAAGGCCCGGCCTCATCTCTGCCCTACATTGGTGTGGCGGGCAAGCTTCGGGACGCACAGGTGCTTTCAGCTAATGGCGCATGGGTTTCTCGGGCCAGCGACAGCACCAACGCCAGGGTAGCCGAGAACGCGACTTTTACTCTCCCGCCTCCCGGACAAGCCAACAACACACTGTTCGCTGGACGCACGGCACTGCCCAGGGTTGTGTTTTCGCTGGCCTTTGGCAGCAGACTTGTCCGTGCCGATGTGGTGCCACTGAGCAACTGCTCGACGGCTACCAAGAATGCCACACTTGTGCTCGGTACGAAGACGATTGGCTCGGTTGAGGAATTCCCGTCGCTTTGGAACCCGCGCAACCCTCCTGGCGATGTGTCTCGTCTGACCTGGACGGGTCTGCTTGCTGATGGTAGCTACATTCAACCCGGGAGGTACAAGATTGCGTTCAAGGCGCTTCGCATTAACGGGAACCCCAATGTCGAGGCCGACTACGACAAGGCGGAGAGTCAAACGTTCCGGATTCAGTATGCGTCGCTTCCTGGAAAACGGAGGTCGGCGCCGAGAAGAGCGACGTAAAGAAGGGAACGGGAGGACATGAAGTATGGGAACATGAACACTCTTTTTGTTGATCCATGCAACATTTATTTGTAATTGCGTTGTAGACATGACTATAACGATAGATGGTAAATACGTCCATGCAATCTGTCCATCTTGCTGCGTGGCTGCCAGACTGGGGATTGTCTCGTGGGGAGTGAAACAGTCTGGTCTCAGATGGTGCATTATCTTGATTCCCAGATAACAGGAAGTGGGAGTGGGATCGATGTATGTGGAAGGAGTAGTGATCAACAGATTGTCGCATGGAGGTGGTGCATCAAAATTTGGCTGTCAGCTTATGGATGGACAAAGCAGCGGACGAAGCAGCTGTAAATGGTGCGAGGGGGGTAGATCCTTGACGCAAATTGACATGTCGAAGTCGTTGGTCATGATGGTATCACGGAACCTCCGGTCTCATCCATCATTCGTAATACACACATCAAACACAATGCCAAATGTAATCCATGTTGTAGACTGTTCTCGCCTAACAGTGTTTTCATGGTCCAAGGTAGTCAAAATCAACTTGGCTCAGGGATTGAGTTTGCTATGTTTTTTTCCTGGCACGGTGCGGTTGGTAATGTAGTGTTCAACTGCACTCAACTTGCACTCTGTGTGCCGTGCCGTGCCGGACCATGATGTTCTGTTTTTCTTTTCTTTTCTGGGTTTGCTTTCTTTTTTCCATGTTGTCCTGTGCTTCCCCTAATGCATGCAGTTTTACTTCGTAGCCAGGCCAGCATCTATCTGCCCAATTCGCATCTCGCATGTGTACGCCAAGACTAACGTTTTGTATAGACTTTTATTTTTTTTTCCATTGACAAGAGGCTAGTCAGGAGGAGGAGGCCTCTTGACTGGCCTGGTCTGTCGACTTTTTAAAAAGTGGGATTGGATCGACAAGTTTGATTTCCCCCCCTTCTCAAAAACCAGAATGAGACACAGTGCACGTTTGATGCTAGGTATTTGCCGGGGTCCTGCCATGGAAATAAAATGTTTTGTTTTTGTAAAGGGAACAAGGCACCAGATGTGACATGGCCCCAGACTGTCCGGATTATGTGGGTGTGGTGAACACTAGTAACTGTATAAACACACAAGATACAAAGTACAAGATACAAGACGAGATGCCAGGTTCAGGTCCTTTGCAAGCACTGGTTTCCCCTGCACAATCAATGCATTGGGTGAACTAGATTAGGTGGTGATGAAGATGGAGCGGTTACCCATTTGGGAAAACTGTCGGCAGTCCGTTAGGTAGTCCGTCCAGTCCGGACTCTCGGCGCTCACTCACTCATTAGCGTACACGACTCAAGCAACAATTGCGGATGACAGCTGCGGATGGCCCCGGCCCCAGCCCCGGCGCTCAGCGGGGATAATTTCTGTGGAGATTGAAGAACATCGGCAACGGTAATGGCCAGAAACAAGGCAAGGCAAGGCAAGGCAGGGTTGGACAGGCCTGACAGCTGACAGGCCTCACAGACTTTGACTTGGCAGTCTTGGCCCCTAGCGTGGTTGGGCGGACTGGGCTAGGCCAGTGTTCGGCAGGATTTGCCCCCTGAAGTCCAGTCCCCACAGTTCACTTCCCTTGCCCTGAATGCTGCCGGCATGTTCCGCCTCATCTTCAATTTGCAGATGAAAGAATGTGTTGGTGAAAAAGGCCGACAGGACCGACAGGGCCGACAAATGGAAGAAGAAAAAAAAAAAAATGTGATGCATCGGGTGCATTTCATTCCCGCTGCATTTCACTTCCATCATTACATTGGGTTATTTTGTTATCGCCAGCAAAAAGCAACGCAAACACTATTGCTTCGGCCATGTTTTCCCAGGACATTTGGCCGATGGCGTTTTGCAGCTTTGCCCAAAACTCCCATCCTCCAACGCTCCCCCAACAACGGGGCGTCGCCAAGATGCCGTGACCAGGGGCACAAATAAGGCCGGCCACCCGGCACCTAGCCCCCCCTGGTCCCTTGGCCTCCTGGCTAGCTGGGTTTGCGGAGACTTGGCACCGCCAGCCGGGTTCTTGAAATGCAGAATGGGAATTGAGATCAGCAGCAAAGAAAAGTAAGGCCGCAACGACATCAGAGTAGCGCAGGCAGTGCAGTACAGGGCTGGGAGTTGCATCCTTGGACCTGGGGAATGAGATGAGATTGATGACGTCGGGGACAATATTGACCTTCAGCACAAGTGGAGTTCAACAACGAACCCCCTGAGAAACGAAAGACACAGAGAGAGACATATTTATACGACGAGATCATCCGCCTTTTGGTCACAAAAAGTTTCATCATCATCAACTCGGATCGCATCATCCTCTCTCTTTTCTTTGCAATCTTTGCAATAGCCACTCTTTTGAGACAACATCCAACTACCAGTCCTTCGTTTTCCTCCCCACACACATCCTTCCCGGATTCTTTTTTTAAATTATCACAATGAGGTTCATCAACGCCGCCATCTTCCTCGCCGCCGCCGGCTCTGCCGTCGCCATCCCCTTCGGCAACACGGGCTACCCACAACCTCCTACTCCGGCAGCTGGTCCCCTCGTTGATGTCGATGTCCAGGATAATGAGATTCTCTCGGAGAACTTCTCCGAGAACTTCTCCAACAACGACATCGACATTGAGGTGATCAAGAAGGAGATTGAGACGCGTGATCTGGAGCACCTTGAGGAGTTTGCCAAGTTTGTGTCCGTTCCCGAGACAGAGACTACCACCCGCCGTCGTCGCCAGGATGACGAGGATGCTGAGGCAGTCCATGATGAGGATGAAGATCCCGAGGTCGTCCCCGCTCCTCCGACCCCAGAGAACGATGAAGAGACGGAGACTCACGATGTTGAGCGCCGCGGCGATGTTGAGGTCCCTTCGGTTCCCGAGCACGACCATGACGAGATTGCCCAGCATGACTTTGAGCCCCATGTCGAGAAGGTTGTGCGCGGTGTTATCGTCACGGTCATTGAGCTCAAGGTTCTGATTCTCAGGGATCTTTCCATCATCTGTAAGTTTTCTCTCTCTTTTCCGTGGAGGATGATGAGAATCTAGTGCTAACACCCTTCAAGTTAAGCTTGTTGATGAGACCGAGGTTGACTGCGACGCTCTCCTCGCTGTCCTCCACTCCCTCGAGTCCAACCTGCAGCTCCTCCTCAAGCTCATCGTCACCAAGATTGCCGTTCTCATCTTCAAGGCTGGCTCTGTCCACGCTCTGGACCTCAAGGCCATCATCGACCTGCTGTGCGAGATCAAGGCCATTCTCGAGGCTATCCTTGCTTGCCTGCTGCACATTGTCGTCACTCTCAAGCTGGGTATGTTTCCCCCCCTCTCCCCTCCAACTCCACACTGATCGCTAACTTTTTTTTGTGAATAGAAATCCTCAAGCTCATCCTCTCTGAGCTCCAGGCCATCTGCTCTCTCCTCGCTCTCATTGTCGCTCCCATCCTCAAGTGTGCTCTCCAGGCCATCTTCGGTCTCGAGGAGACCCTTGGCGGGCTCTGCGAGGAGATTTCCGCTCTTGTCGCGGATATCACCAAGTGCGCTTTGGACCTGACCAAGGTTCTCGAGCCAGTCCTCAAGGCATTGGGTCTTTAAGTACGGAGTAGAGTGGTTGACAGATTTTTTTTGCATTGAAAACGGCATGCATGCATTGAATGGGAATCGGCTGAGCGGGGCTTTGTATCTGGCTGTCTGTCTGTTCATTGTTGATATTTTTGGAGCTTTTGGCAATAAGTGATAATAATAATGATAATGGGGTTCTCCCAATCTATGTCTCGGTAGTGAAATTTGTGATTCGTGAGCTGCTCTTTTCATCCTCCTACTTGGTACCTAGTTTCAAATTTCTACTAAAAATTGCCATTCTCTAGAGTATCCCGTTTTTTATTTTCCCTTCTTAATTTCATCATCATCATCAGGGTGTCTATTCGCATGTGGTTGGCGCCTGGTAGCGCGTTGTCATCCAAGTATGCGGGAGAAACCGGAACACTTTGAGAGGTGCTGGATCCTAACATATCATCAAGAAAACTAAATCTGGCCCAGACTTTACGTTCACCATCTGTCCAAGTTATTTCTCAGGGTTTACAATCTAATTCTCTCGTGTGGTTGCATCTCTGCAAAATGGCATGGTTGGATACATGTATCGGGAAGAAACGGACCCGACCAGACCATTCCGCATCGTACGACTACCACACCACCCGAGCCCACTGTGAAGACTGTCTAAGCCGGTCTTGGCTCTCCCCACTTGTGGCATGTGGTATCTTTCGTGGGACTGGAAATGCTATGAATACTTCGAACGTGGTCACCAGTGTCACTTTTTTTTCTTTCAGCGATCAATCAATTAGCCAGTCAGGCAATCTACAATCTCAAAGAAAGTCAAACTCATTACTTTATCACAAATCACCCAGGATATCAGAGACCAACCTCTCATCTTCTTGGTCCGTTACCCATTCTATAACTGAAAAGAAAGAAGAAAAAATTAACATCCCCAGAAATAAAAAACACAAAAGAAATATGGAAGACGAAGAATTCTACCACATGATGCTCTCCGACCTCGAACGTCTCGAACGCGTCCATCACCATCGCGAAGGCCCTCCTCAACTGCAATCAGAACCAGAAACAGAACCCATTCGGCACGTTACTCAAGCGTGGAGATTCGCAAAGCGCTCCCTTTCATCTTCCTCATCTCCATCATCGTCGTCGACAGGGTCAAGCTCATCATCAACAACAGAGACAGAGACAGCGTCAGGAACAGGAACAGGGTCTACAAAGTCGGAAGAAGCACACAACCCGTGGATTTCCGGACTCGCATCTGTGGTTACCGAAGCGATCAGGGAGAGCATCGATGCTGTTGCGAATACACTAGCGGAGGGAAGAAGAAAGTCGGTGGCGGGGATATGAGTTGGTAAGGAGGAATACATTTGATACCCGAAGAGTGAGGAGTCAATGCTTTTTATTTTGTTTCTTTTCCGGCGACTGGCTAGGAAGCACGTATATATCTGCTCGCTCTGCTGTAGGTTGTTGCCCCCTCACACTTGGACTACCACAATCTCCAGTGCTGGGAAGTGCCACTCGGCTTCGGTAGATTGGTCACCGGAAGTGATAAACCGAAGCACTTCTGAATGCAGACTTGTATGCACAGCACGAAAACGAACGAGTTACACAAGATAGAGATGTAACCAATTACACACATGTCCACACCACCAAACTCGATACCCCGCATCGTGATGCATGCGGCATTTCTTGCCTGCTACTCTTTCTCATATATTCTCTGGGGGCAGTTCCAAGCATACCTACCAAGACGAAACATCCACATCTCAACATATTCTTGGTCCAAGTCAAGTCAAGCAAACACCATGATCCTCCAACTGGATTTGTCTCTCCTAACCTTTTCCAACTTTCTCACTTTAGCTGGTTCTCTCTTTTTCATCTGGTATCTTGTTACTGCGAGCAGATGCTATTTTCGCACCCGGCATATTCCCGGTCCTTTCTTCTCTCGCATTTCCTACCTTCCACATTTATATACCATCCTCACTGGGCGTCTCAAGGATGCTTACGGTCCTATCCATGCGCGATATCAAAATAGTCCGTTTATTGTAATCGCTCCGGATACCGTCGTGACCAACGACCCTTTTGTCCTTCGACATATCACTTCCTCTTCTACAAAATCACCTTCAGGTACAAATACAAACACAAACATATATGTTCGAGATGAATGGTATCTCGGTGCGAAATTCCATCGCGAATACGACAGTATAGCCTCCATTCTCGATACCGCAGAACATGATCGCCAAAAAGCCAAAACCGCAAGTGGTTATAGCGGGAGAGAAGTTGGCGGGGAGTTTGAGCCGGCAATTGACGAGATGGTGGAGGCGTTGGGTGATCTCATTCGGAGGAAATTTCTTTCTTCTTCTTCTTCTTTTTCTTCAGCAGGAACTGGCACTGATTCAGCCGAGGGAAATGATAGGGAAGAAGGAGTGAACATTTCTTTCCTCCTCCGCCTCTTCACTCTCGACGTCATCACCCGTCTGGGCTACGGCAAGGCCTTTGGGCATTTACAAGACGGCGAAGATATCTATGGGTTTCTGGAGGAAACGGAAAAGACATACTTGCCGGCTAGTATCATTATTGAAATCCCCTTGATAAGAAGGGTGGTTCATAAGCTGGGTTTGTTTTCGGTGGTCGCGCCGCGGGAGGGGGACGCGCGGGGGGCGGGGAAGATAATGGGGTAAGTCTCGTTCTCTCTCTCTCTCTCTCTCTCTCTCTCTCTTGTCTCCTTTCCCTGACAAACATTTGCTAATAAAAATAAATCCCAGCATCATCCATGAACTTATCAGCGAACGCTTCAGCGCCGATTCCCCGTCTACGAAGTGGAACGACATGATTGTAATTTCTCTCTTTTCTTCTCATTTCACTTGTTCCCCTTTTCTAACTTGTTCAGGGCGGCTTCATCCGCAACGGCCTCTCTCTCACCGAAGTCCTCGGCGAAGCCTCTCTGCAAATCTTTGCTGGGTCCGAAACCACCGCAACCGTGTTATCCTCGATAATCATGCATCTCGCCACTAGTCCGCGCGCCTATTCTCGACTCAAAAACGAAATCACCTCTTCCCTATCCTCTTCCTCAGACCTTTCACAGAGGAAAAAACCCATCTCGTTTGAACAAGCGCAGAAACTGCCCTACCTTCAAGCTGTTATCTGGGAATCCTTCCGGATGTGCGTCCCCGTCAACCTCGGACATTATAAAGTCGTTCCTCCTGCGGGAGATACCGTAAGCGGGGTATTTCTTCCGCCGGGGATACTCGTGGGCCACAACTCCGTAGCGCTAGCGAGGAACGAAAATATCTTTGGGGGAAACGTGGATGTTTTCCGTCCAGAGAGGTTTACCGAATGTGATGAGCGCACAAGAGATATGAGACGAAGAGCGCTGGATGGCGTTTTTGGAAGTGGGAGGTGGATGTGTTCGGGGAAGACGGTGGCGATGTTTGAGTTGAGCAAGCTGACTTTTGAGGTGAGTCCCTTTTCCCTTTCTCTCTCTCTCTCTCTGTGTGATGTGAAACCGTTGATATTGACATACATGGTACAGCTGATGAGAGCGTTTGACTTTCAAGTCGTAAACCCCAAAAATGCATGGAAAGAAACGCATTATTCCATGCCAATAGTGAGCAAGATGATGGTGCAGATTACCGAGGCTGAGGTTTGATCTCCTTTGGTTTGGGTAGTTTTAAACACGAGGGCTTATTTTGTGAACTACGAAAAATGTGGTGGTGCTTTCGGGAAGGACAAGAGTGGCAGAATGAGGCTTCTCATACACATCTTCTCCTGCTGGTATCCCCCCCCAACCTTTATTTATTTATTTTTTTTTTTTTTTTTCTCACTCACGACCAAAAAGGACGGAGTAGATCTAGTCTGTATAACAATCGATCCTCCCCCGGCTAATCTGGTCACCAATGGCTGTGTGATAACATAGGAAAGGAGAGAGAATCAACCATAAATGCCTTGCTACATGTACATGTACAGCCACATCCATTGCCCGTTGACAGTCATCCACGCCGCAGAGGTGAGCGCAAGGCTCAAGATGAGCATTAAAATCTTTGGTCTCCCCCGAGTCCCACCCTTCCCCGCCAGTCCCTCAAGTGGACTCCGCTACTTACTCGCACAAGCCCTCTTAGACCAGACCATGGCCTTGATAGTTCCGCCCCAAGCATCCACCAACACACAACAACACAAAAAACACAGGCAAGGTGGCCGAGCGGTCCAAGGCGCCAGGTTCAGGACCACCTGAATTAGTATAAGAGGACACACTCCTTTCCTCTCTTTCCTGGTCTCAGAATGGGGCGCGAGTTCAAATCTCGCCCTTGTCAAGTATCTTGTTTTTCTTTTGCCTTTTTGCCTCCGGCGGCACCTCCGGTGGGGCCCCTGCAGGGAGCTCCTCGCTGCGCTCGATTTGTGATGAGCACACTCTGTCGTCTTTCAACTTTTTGATGATAGAGACATGGCACTGAACTTGATGCTCGCCTTTCTCAGAGTCTACGTGGCCCAATCAAAAACCGCCCCGTCTTCCCCAGATTCAAGTTCCAATCTCCTCCCACTTCAAGCCAAAAAAGGCCAGCCTCCAGAAGCCGCCATCGAACGCCAACACGTTACAGCGAAGCATTTTGCCCAGCACTTTAGCCTGCTCCGCATTCTACTCTGCTGCTGCATTGGGGGCGACCCACCCAGGACTTATACCGGTACTGGAATTCTCATTGATGCGATGCTGCTGCTTATGTACATGGTTAGAGCCCGGATAAAATGCAACAGGCAAACCAAAACACACCAGACACAGAAAAAGGCCACATTTAGGCAGTTTTTGCCCGCAACCTGCCACCTCTGCCAATCGATTGAATCGTAGGTGCGTAGCTTCGGGAAATATGTCTGCCGCCGGCCGGCCGGCCAGGGTCTGTTTCTGTTCTAGACGGCTGTCGAAGCTCCATCCCCCCCCCCCCCCCCCCCCCCCACTCAAGCAAAAACCGGCATTATTCTTTATCAATAGTATAGTACCTACATCTTAACCTTGGTTGATGCTGAATACTTCCGGTGGTAGTAGGCCACGTTGCCACAAGCGAGATTTTTTTTTCTTTGTCGTTCTCTGTTTGATCCCCTCTTTTTTTATTTTATTTTTTCTTCTTCTCCAAACGTCACCACCACCATCAGCATCACTTGATCTTGAGTGTTGTGTTCTGGTGTTGTTGTCGTTGTTGGTGATCCTTTTTCTTTTCTTTTTTTTTTCTCTATCTACTTCACAAAGGAGAATTCCTCCAAAATGGCCCCCTCTCTCCTCCGTCTCCTTCTCTTGACCCTCTCCACCACAAATCTCGGTCTCGTCGCTGCCACCGCGGAAAAAGCCCCGGAGGGCGGCTCCGCCGAAGGACTCGTGTACGAAGCCATTGACAAACAACAACAAGACGTCATCACCGGCAATGCTACTACTACTACTCCCCAGAAAAACAAGCCGCCAAAGAAACCCCCCGTAGACGGCTGGTGGGAATCCAAAATCTGCTCTGGCGAATACTGCGTCTACACCAACCGCAAGCTCAACAAAGGTCGCGGTCTCGCGCTAGTCACGCGGTTCGCCGAATATCAAAAAGTCGAACGCATCGAAGAGCACCTCAACAAGGCAGACAACAAGATCGAAGATCCTTCGCTGTTTACCGAAACCGAAGTCGTCGATAAGGGAATCGGCATCACCGCGGCCAAGACTGTTCGTCGAGGGAAAAAACTGCTGGCGGTAGCGCCCGTGTTGCTGGTGCATACGGATTTATTCAAAGATGTGAAGAAGCGCGTAGATCGGAAAAAACTGTTGGAAGCCGCCGTGGGATACCTCCCCGATGAGACGAGGGCGATTTTTGACCGCCAGCGATGGCAGGGGCTGGCAGGAGCCGGGGAAGGACGCAAGAAGCGTTCGGTGGAGGATATCATCCTCGGTGCGCCCTTTGAAGTCACGTTGCCGTTTGATATGCATGCGCAAGAAGGCCACTCGCGCCATTACGTGCACTACCCGGAGATGGCCGTCGTGGGGCACGATTGTCGACCGAACGTGGCGTACCATATCGATGGGAGTTTTGCCATCAAACTGACCGTGGCGCGCCGCGCGCAGGTCGGGGAGGAGCTGACGATTGCGTATATTGATCCGTTTTGGCCGCGGTATAAGCGACAGGCGTGGATCGAGAAGCGACGCGGGCTGGGCAAGCCGTGTTCGTGCAAGGTGTGTTCGCTCAAGGAGGCGGAGCTCAAAGAGTCGGACGAGCGGGTGAATGAGATTCAGGACATTTTGGCGCTCCTCAAGAACCACGACAGCAAGGACATAACCGAGGAAATGATTGACAAGTTTTTGGTCTTGGTCGACAAGGAGAAGCTGAGCACCAAGATGGCCGAGTTCTACGAGTATGCGGCGCTCAACTACAACTATCTGGGCTTCGACGTCAAGGCCAAAAAGTACGCCGACCTGGCCGTGCAAGCGGGTATCATTGAGGAGGGGGCGGATGCTAATGGCGTCGTGGCCAATCGCATCTTTGCGTCTGACGTCAAGGGTCATTATTCCTATCGTTTCACACTCAAGAGGAGAGGCAACAAGAAGCAGTGATGAAATCTGGCGTTGTATTTTTGTTCTTTTCCTACTGTTTGTTAGTCTATCCGCAGTTGACCACGAATAATTCCAAATTAAGAAATCCGTGCAAAAGCTCACAAGAGAACCATATTAAACTCGTAGCTCTTGTCCTCAAGCCGAGATTGAAGCTTTCACATCCTTCTTGACAAGAGCAACAAAATCCTCAACATCCTTGAGATATCCGTCGGGCTGCTCGAGTGCCGCAAAATGTCCTCCCTAGAAAGAATTAGTCCTGAACGCACGGCAGTGTTGTCTACGGTTAGGTACTTGGCACTCACCATGTCATGAGACCTATAAAATACCATGCCCGGGAACAGTTTCTCTGCCCAAGACTTGGGGATGGGAAACAGTTCAAACGGAAACCCCGAAAAGCCCACCGGCTTGTTGCCGATGGAAGGAAATCCCTGAATGCCACCGCCCAGTCCAAGTTGCGATGCACGGTAAGGCCAGATGGAAGTCCCAAACGACTTTGTAAACCAATAAAACGAGACAATGGCGAGCACTTCGTCCAGAGGGATGGGAGATCGACTATCGCTCCACTCCAAGATCTTTTCCCCAATCCTAGATGACACAAGTCAGTACCTATGTACGCTCCCAGTACCTTGGGAAAGAAAAACTTACCAAGCCAACATAGCCACCGGACTTGACATGACCGCAAAACCCACCGTTGCTGGTCTCTCCCCTTGGATAACCTGATACGCCCGCCCCGACTTGACAAACTCCTGCATCCTCGCCAGCCTAACGGCCTCTTCCGGGGTGACCTCCAATCCCGCCACGACTTCCATCCATGCCGGGTTCGTCGCCACCATATTCACATGCACCGCCTTACACGCTGGCATGCTACCCCCCAACACCATGGCCACCAGGGACCCCACATCCCCGCCCTGCACCACATATCCGTCTCCCATACCTAGCTGGGTCATCAGCGCATCCACCACGGCTGCTGCCTCTGCAAACGTCATTTCTTTTTCGGGAGGAGAAGAGGAGATACCAAAGCCCGGCAAAGAAGGAACCACGACATGAAAGGGTAAGGTCTCCGGCGTATATCTCTGCGCTAGCCTTTCCATCACTGGTAGAAACTCAAACCAAGCTCCGGGCCAACCGTGTAGCAGGAGGAGCGGAACAGCGTCTTGGCGATGGGAGAAGAGGGCGGCGAAGTGGACCTTGTGTTTTCTTTTCTCCTCACTCCCACTCTTGCTCTCACTACCACTTGTACTACCACTGCCAGCATTTGTACCACTAGCAGTAGCAGTAGTATTACTAGAAGGAGTGCCACCAGCAGTAGGAGTAGAGGGGGAGGAAGAAGAGTTAGAAGCGGAAACCGTAACGGTAGCCACAAAGTTCGGCACCCTATTGAGCCGTCCCTCGACCTTGCGCCAGTCAAACTCATTGGTCCAGACCTCTGTAGCTTTGACGAGCCAGTCCAGAGAGACCCCGAGAGTGCCATTTAGACTTGTTGGATTCGTATGGGTGTTGAAATACGATGGGGTGGCGAATGACGAAAGGGAAGAAGTAGCGCGGAGAAGATCGGTAAGTTGCGTGACTTGGTCGTTCGAGATGGAAAACTTGTAGGGGGTCAGGGTGGTGGTGTTGACGATTACGCCGGGTGGGGGATTTCCAAATGCTGCAAAGGCCATTTTCTTTTTCGACTTAAAAAAAATAAAAATATGTAACAAGAAACTTGCGTCTCGAAAAGATGGTATTATAAAATGGTCTGTTTATCGAAAAAGATGAGGTGGGTGGGCAGGTTCCTTGTTATTATTATATCCATCGCACTTTGAATGTTGCCATCGGCTGGAAGTCCGAAATTGACGACACACAAAAGGAAGGACAAATCCATGGTTCCCGTATCCACATCTGCGGGAAATACGTATTTCATGCAACAGTTCCTTCCGCCAACACGCGTATCCGGAATCTTGGCACGTACCTTAACCACTAGACCAGACCAGACCGATGAAATCATTTCCGCAAGTAAGATCGGGAACTAGAACTAAACTGGACTGATGACAAACAAACAAACCGTACATGCAAGGCAATACTAGTATACGCTCTTTTTTCCAATCTAACTCCAATTAGCCAAGTACCTAAGGTAAGATGGCAAAGACCACCACCCGCCCGACGCCGACCAATCCTTGACTTGGGTCACTTGACCCTTCCGATCTCACAGACATGAATAGCAAATGCCTAGCATTTCTCGGCATGTCCGTCAGTGCCGAGGACTCGAGAAAGAACGACATGTTTCCGACCCGACCATGGATGATTGCCAGCCGGAGATGGGGCGGTCCCACAAGTCCAGTCCAAAACA
>Ga0247765_1000156_pt1 | contig 54248 bp, 60 predicted proteins | sample UWRJL106311C6_FD_179949 | JGI IMG/M metagenome (GOLD analysis project Ga0247765, IMG submission 179949) | Plant litter microbial communities from Arlington Agricultural Research Station in Wisconsin, United States - UWRJ-L106-311C-6 | ecosystem: Environmental > Terrestrial > Plant litter >... | reverse complement strand
TCGGGTTGTGCCATCCTTCATGCTTCTCGTCTCCCCACGTCAGGGACGATTCTTCGTCACATTGGGCACTTCTGCAGCATGCACGGCAAAGACGTGGCCAATGAAGAAATCTGGCCGGCCACTGTCAGCCAACAGAAACTTGCAGCCCCATGGCGCTAAGCTCTCCACGCTCGACATTCTCGAGCGACAGCAGCGTTATCACGCAGCGTAGTCGGCACGGACGAAAACGGGAATAACAAGCAGCAAATCGTGTCATGATTTCAGCTTCCGATAGGATGCGCCTGCAGCCTCGGCGATGAGCGGCCAAGGTCACTGGATCTGGGATTCGTTCGCCCACCGATATACAAGGCGGTGGGACAGCTGAGTTGGCAGAATCTCACCACCATGCTTCCCGATTCATCCGCTGGCCGAATTGGCCCTTCATCGGCGGGGCACACCTTCATCCCAGACTAAACTCCGAATCAAGACATCGCGGGAATCCACTTATGGATAGCCAACGATTGCCGCGTATCGTGTAAACCCTCTCCTGGAGTCGAATCCCAATCCGCACTGTGCTAGACGGCGAGTAAGGGATGTCGATAGGGAGGGAGAACAAGCCCTGGTCGCGCAAGCCGAAAATGATCCCATCACTGAGTGACACAACAGTCGACAACCCCTGCTCCAATCCCTCCTTCTCGGACACAGACGGGCTGTAGCAACGCTGTGCAAGGAAAGACGGTCTGAAATGCCCCCTAGAACAGCTTGTGATGAACTGACCGAGCCCCTTGGCCTCATCGCTTCCACTGGGGAATCTGCAACGAATTTCACCTACAACATAGGCCCGTGAACGTCAGCCTTCTCTTTGCGATATTTCCAGCGTTTGGCCTTACCGCAAACTTGGCCTACTGGCCTGTTCAGTGGAGCTGGCAAAGGTATGAAGTAGAAGCAGCTTGCTAGCAACCGGTGAGCGACCTCCTGAGCCTGGGGAATCCGTCGTTGGGCGACCAGCTTTTCAAGCTCAAGCACTCTTCTTGTTTCGTCAAGCGCTGGGACACCCCCAGGAACGTCAATGTTTAGTCGAATGTACCGCCCGGTGAACTCCTGGTCTTCCCGGACGGAATCGGTAGATTCCTTGACGAACTCGTCCCAGGCACTCTGGCATTCCTTTATTTTCTGAATCATGTCTGCAGCGATGCGCCAGACCTTTTTCACAAGGTGCCGCTGGCCCGAGGTCGGAGTTCGGTCTTCTACTCCGTTAGGATCGATGACTCCGTTATCTGTTGGGCTATGTCCTGTCCCGAGAGATATCATTATGTCCGGCTGTTTGTCTCTAACGTCACTCCAGAGAAGACGCCTTTCGTTCGATGCGATATTCACTGGGCAGTTGTGGTACAAGCCGCCATCGCAGTAGTCGCGGCCTGTCTGTTGCTTGACGAACGTTTTGAAATAGGGCACAGCCGCGGAGGTCGCTCGTGCACTAACAATAGGAAACGGTTAGCACTTGACCGGGTTGCCATAGAAGATAGGTACCTACGCTTCCCAGATCTTCATTTCATCGTCAGGCGTTTCCTCGCGGATGAACTCGTAGGATGCTTGGAAATGACATGTTAAATCCGAGCACCTTGAGGGGACTCCAGTTTGACCTACCCATGATGGCTTCTTCTTGCGGGCGGTTGTAATTCGCAAGGACAACTGGCCCATGCTTGACGGCAGTGTCGGTGGACACTACAGCGACCCGGGCGCGGCACCCGCCCTCGAACACACGTCCACCAAACATCAGATCTTCTCGACCCATAGTCTTCTGGAGAAGCGACTCGAATGGCCTTGTTTTGTACTTGCTGCCATGGTGGAGTATTGCGGCTTCCCTTAGGATTGGGATGTTGCTGAGCTCTCGGGACGTAAAAGCTGCCGAGCAGAGCCCTGTGAAGTCACGAATACACTCCCCGAGAGACTTATTCTTCGCAAATAAGCCGAGCGCAACGATTCCTCCTGTGCTGGATGGCAGTCAGAGCCCCTGAATAAGTAGCAACAGGAATCGTTTCATCCACAACCTACCTTGTGCCAACAACCAGGTCAAAAAACCACTGGATTTTCATGTACCCTTTGAGCTCTCGCTCAATTTCCCTCAGGATTGCCAGCTGGACAATCCCTCTTATGCCGCCTCTTTTCAATAGTATTAGTAACCAGACTGAGATAGCTTACACTCCGAATGAAATACTCACCCATCCAGGCAGAGTACTCGCACGCCGGCGTTGGGAGGTTTGGTATACATCTGGAATGGCTGCCGGAGCCTGGGTTGGAAAGGACAGTAGTCCAAATTCTTGCAGTTCTCCGATATATCTGAATTGCTGAACACATTGACGCATGCGGCACATAGAATGTGGCCGCAGGGTAGCGGCGTATCCGGCATCTTGTGACGTAGGCAGAAAAAGCAGACTCTATGACTTACAAAGTCTGCTGCAACCTGTATCTCTGTTGACAGAAAGGTACCGATGCGGTCAGAGTGTATCCTCGCTGCAATCCCTGTTCGCGTCAGGTTGGGTTGCTTGCCCTGTTCGTGGCGGGAGAGCTCTGTTTCGAGTTCATGCAGTTCCAACACTATTCTCTCAAGCCATTCCAGGAAAAACTTGTCCGGGTCCTTAAAATCGGTCTCGAAAGGCCCAAAACCAAACGGCTTTCCGTCCTGTCCCTGGTGGCCTTTTTGACCTTCATGAGCGGACTTATAGTTGCAACAGCGAACCCCCTTTCGTTGATAGACACAGGGCAACCAAAGCTTGCAGAAAGCGTCGAATGCCTGGTAGAGAGGAGCTCGATATCTGTCTTGCGTGAGTTTGCGGATATCACCTTGTACAAAACGACATTAGCGGGAAGATCTTGTTAACAATTGGACCCTAGAGTTGCTGAAAACTAACCCAAGGGAGAGTACCGCTCTGCATCGAAGAGGAGACAAGAGGAAATGACTGGGATGAGCGTGTCAAACAACCTCTTGGTGTCGTGTCTGAGATTCGGGTCATTGCTCGTTCTCCGAAGCGCCAAAGCAAATTCCAGAATATTTCCTGCCAGAGTTCCAAGGATCGGGTTCTGCTCCCTCGTTGGGGTAATCATATCAAACGGGGCTTCTGGGTTCTCTGAGAAATGGCTGAATGCAGCGGATAGCAGGATCTCCGTGCCGTCAACATTCAATGCCATTCTGTCGGCCCTTCTCTTTTCATATGACCCCACACATTTTGCGGCGATGGTTTCGTAGAGCACATCGATTTGTGTATCCATTCTGTTATAATAGAGCTTCTCTGGTATTTGGACGACTGTGACGGAAGCGTAGAGGTGCTCCAGAAGGTCTGTTATGGTTACTATGTTGAGAAACCCTTCGTCGTCTAGGCTCTGAATCTCGTTGGCCATCTCCCAGAGTTCGATGTAATCCTCAAGTTTGGCTTGTGTCAAGGCTCCAAGATATTTCCGGGTCGAATTAACGGGAGTCCACTCATTCTTGTCGATGGCATTGTTGACTTGATTGAGGGCGATCACCAAATGTGGCCGAAGCGACTGGTTTACTGATGTGTAGATAGATCTGCGAGCCCACGGAATGAGAATCTTCGACACCACGGATTCAAGCGTCCTTCGGAGCAGTTGTTAGTTGTCACTACATGCTGTGATTATGGAGGTAAATGGCTTTGATCTTACCTGGGCTCCTTGAGAACAAATACAACCACTGTTGAAACAGCATACAGAAGCTTGGGAAACAGATCTATAACAATATCCTCCCTCTTTACGCTGTCTCCATAGCTGGTCAATGGAATTTTCCGTCTAAAACCTTTATGAGCCTCGTTGCTTTCGCGACTTTGCTGCAGGGTTTTTGGCGTCTTGCCCCCGCCATCGAGGCCTTCGCAGTCTGCGAAGAGAATAGGAACTCGTGTGCCACGGGTTTTGGGATCGGCGTACAGTTGGACATCTCCGGTGGTTGGATCTGGGTCTCCGGGGAACCCTGGTACAGGGTACAATGACTTCAAGTCTTTGCTGCTCCCAGTGCGAGATTGCTGCAAGGCAAGAAGCATGCTGGCCACGGTGCTCTTCCCGGCTCCTGTTGCCTGTTAGAGTGCGGCCTCTAAGCTACAGATAAAGAGCATGAGATACACACCCGTTGTGCCAATAAAGGAGACGAAACTGGGGAACTGCTCAGGGCATTCTGGATTAAAGCTGTCGGCCATCAAGTTCCTAAACCGAGGGTAATCCTCAAAACCGAATTCAGAGCCATCACCGCGGTCGATTCCAAACCATTTAGCGCCCTCCTCCCATTCATGTAGGATACGTCTCTCGCTTTCTTCTGGGCTCTGGTCCAGAATATCCCTGAGTCGGTAATAAACTTCCAGGTCCACCTTCTCGTGGCAGAGAGTCTTAGGCGGCTGCCTTGACTTCCCAGGACGACCACGTTGCTGCCGTGTATGCCTTTGAGTTTTGCCGTGTGCATATTGTTTATCCCAGCACCCTGGACAAAAGAAACCGGAATTGCACTGAACGCAAACCCACTGGGAGTAGTCTTCCTCACATACTCCGCAGAGCTCTGGCCCATGGAGAGACCCTCCGGTGGTATGCGAGATCAGGGAGTCGCTGTCGGCCATGACAAGGGTAGCGGAAGGAGACGCCGGCCACACAATGTGAAGATACGGACGCCCGGGTAGGATCTAATCGAAACTAAACGGCGTGGGGAGCAGGTCAATCACATAGACGGCCGGTTTGAAGGCATGCTGCAGAAGCAAAGTTGAGCCTCATGGCCGACGTGGGGTTTTGTCGGGCGCCTTTGCATGGCTGTGAGAGGCCGGGAACAGCCAATCCCAGGACGGCTGCAAAGAGACCCAACCTTGCGAGCGTTAGGCTTGAACCGCGCCTGCCAATGTTAATTGACTTTTCTGTTGGCGCCAAGCCGGTCTTGGAAGGCCGTTTCGGATTGCGATCATTCAACAAGTTAGGGAGGCAGAAATTCTGACCGAAAGCTGTTTGCAGGTTGTGAATTGGATAACAGAGCATGTTGATTATGAGAGAGAGAGAGAGACAGGAGGTAAGCCATGAGCTAAGACGGCGCGAAGCATCCGCTGTCCTCATCACCGCTCCTTCCTTCCTTCCCTGATACGTCCAGCAGTAACCCCCTACGATTCAGAACACCCCGTTGAGAGACCCCCAATTGCAAAGGTTGATTTTCTAACCTCGGAATAATTGCGTTTTTAACACTTTCGATCGAGGACGGGAAGGGCACCTACCAAGGTAGGTAACCACCTTTCAGGTTCTCCTCTTTGTTTCTATCTGCCACTCCTACCCTCAACTACATACACCTACCTACCTATCTACGCCTCAGCCACCTCCCAAACCGTCTTCACAAACTGGCCCGGATCATGAGCAAACCGGCCCAAAAATAGACCATCCACCTCCCCCTTCAACCTCTTAAACAACCCCGGCCCAGCGCTCCCCCCATACACAATCCTCACCGACCCCTCCCGCCCTCTCACCTCCTCGCTCTCTCTCACCCTTCTCACCACCTCGCAAACATATTTTCCATCCGCCGGTTCCGCCGCTCCGATGGCCCACACCGGCTCGTACGCCAAGATCACCTCCTTCCCCTCCGACACTACCTTTAACACTGCCCTCACCTGCTCCAACACCTCATCCGCCGCGGCCTTGACATCCCCGCCGTTCTGTGAAGGCGGGCTTGCCTCCCCGATACAAACCAGCGGGACCATCCCATTCCTCATTACCGCCTCCGCCTTTTTCGCGACCTTATCATCCGTCTCCCCGAATAGCGCCCGCCGCTCTGCATGGCCTAGCTCAACTACTGCACAGCCTAGCTCCGCCAGTACAGCGGGGGAGACTTCGCCAGTCAGTGGGCCAGCGTCTCTGTCGGCGCAGTTTTGTGCTCCCACTAGAATGCGGCTGGCCAGGACGGTAGTGGGGACGGCGCGGATTTGGGCAACGACGGAGGCGAGGGTGAGGTGGTCTGGGATGATGAAGATGTCGACATCTGAGAGAGCCTCGGACTTCCCGTTTGGGTCGGCGGGTGGGGAACGTGACTGGGTCTGGGGCTGGGACCGGGGCTCGGGAAACGAGAGCAGGTTGAGGGTGGAGGCGACGAAGGAAGCGGTGCGTGCGGCAGAAAAATACATCTTAGTGGATACGCCGACGAGGCGGCGGCGAGGACGAGGGTTGGCTGCCATAGTATGTGTTTTTTACTGACCCTGATTCCGAGCCTCGGGATACGGAAAGGGGAAAAGACCAATGGGTCCCTCTCAGGGAGTCTGGAAGCAAATGATATTCCGGAAGAAAGGACAGAGACGGCGTGCCCAGAACAACAAGCTGAGGTACGTGAGGTGGGCCTGTTCCAATCCAGGGGCTAGCGCTGAATTCCTCTTGGAATCAAATAAGCCCCAGGCTAAGGGGTAAATATTTTAGTGCTGGATTTCCGGAGGGGTGGCGGGTGGGCTTGGTGGAGACGGGATAATTGATGTCGCGGTCGATCCGGGGCTCTGGGACCCAACGCCACTCCGGCTAGCGGCGGCGCCTCCGCTCGGGGTAATGTGCCCGAAAAACTCGGGGCTGCGATCTCGGATGCCCGAATCGGGATCAAGCTCAGTAAGGTTCCATCTGCTTTCTTGGCTTTTGCCCTCCTAACTACATCACCGCGAAAGAATTTTCAAACAACACCAGTCTGGTCTTAAGGCATCTGATTAGATTGTAGCAGGTGCCTACCTAAACAGATAGATAGAGGGACCGCTTGCCCACTAAGGGCGAGGACCAGAGGTCCTCCGCGGTGAAAGATCAATAATAATGAGCACGTCTATTCGTACTGTAGCGAGCCCCCCCCCCCCGGTACTGTAAAAAAGGGTGGGGAGAAAGGGTGGGACGCTGGCTTTTACACCAAAGATACCTATCGCCATCGCAACTGTATTGTACGATAGGGTTTACTTGTAAGACGCCTTATATAAGGAAGCCCAAGGCATCCGACCACCCTTTATAGGCCATCTTTAGCTATCTTCAAGGCGTTGAACCCCCAGTTTGAATGCCTTGGGCTTACACGTACAAGGTGTTTTACAATTAAAACCTACTGTACGATACAGTTGCGATGGCGATGGCGATAGGCATTTTTGGTGTAAATACCAGCGTCCCAACCTCTATCTCCTCCCTTTTTACAGTATAGGGGGGCGCTTGCCACAGTACGAATAGACTTGCTCATAATAATAGATTGTAGCAATTTTACAACGGCGACAACCAGCTGGGAAATCAATAACCGGCAGCAAAGCAATCACAATATGTTCCATGTTGTAGCCAACATATGTGACCCATCATCATTCTCCTGTCCCTTGTCTAGGTACCTTAGGTATTCAATATGAAAGATCATGAACAACTCCCCTTCAACTCCTCCGGCGCCCCCGACAACCCCCCCTCCCCATCCTCATACCGGTGAATCGCCGCAACCTTTGCAGCACTGGGGCTGCTCTCGTCAAAGACATAGCCAAGCCATTCCTTGGCCAGTCTCCTTGCCAGCTCCAGCCCGATAACCCGCTCGCCCATGCACAGGACCTGCGCGTTGTTGCTCAGCACGGCCCGCTCCACCGAGAAGCTGTCGTGTGCCGTGACGGCGCGGATACCCTTGATCTTGTTGGCCGCAATGGCCACGCCGAGACCCGTTCCGCAGATGAGCAGCGCCCGGTCGACTTGCCCCGACGCGACGAGCTTGGCGGCTGAGGCGGCAAAGTGCGGGTAGGCCGTCTTGTCGTCGACGCTGACGGCGCCAACGTCAGTCACCGAGATGACTCGTGGGTCTTTTTCGAAATCGGCCTTGATCTTGTTCTTGTAACCGACACCAGCTTCCTGTTAAAAAAAAATATGGGAAACAGCGGTTAGCAAGCTATGGCAACTCTCTTCAACCTGCTGGTTGCGAGCATGGGGTGGGTGACAAACATCGCAACCAACGGCAATCCTCCACTTGGGCGAGCTCATGTTTTATGCGAGAGAGAGAGAGAGACCTTGATGGTGTTTTATTGAGGTGGTTATGATTGAATTTGCGGCTCTTCACTGGTCAGGATAGCAAGTGAATTCGATCAAGGTCTGGAGAAAATCCATCAAAATATTAGTCCGACCGGCTATCTACAAGTCGGCATTTATCCAGGCCGTGTTTCCATTCTTGGTATTCCGGCCACAGCTGTGATCTGCACTTGGCCGCTCCGGGGAACTTGGTGCATTGCCCCTCTTCGTGTCGCCCTACTTGCTTCTCCACCTTCCCCGGCAACTCCTCCACTGGTGTCGCCTTAAAATGCAAGGGTACGATGAAGTAGCACCCAGATGGGAACAATGAAGCCAGGCCATCATCCAGTCGCCCGAAGTGAACCTCAACTGATATAAATGATTTCTGCCACTGGGTTTTCTCCTCCCCACCGCTTTTGACCAACTTGAACGTTACCAATTCTCTTACAATGTCGAAGAGACACCTTTTCCCGTCCTTGGATGGACTCGTCCCCAAAGCGTTGCGGGGCATTATCTCCTACAACCCCCGCCTAAATCTCGACGAAACCAATAGGGTCGTCTTTGACTCGGAGGCGCCACGGTCCAACGTGAGCATCATCAGCGGCGGTGGCTCTGGGCACGAACCGGCATGGTCTGGCTATGTTGGCCAGAATATGCTTGCCGCATCCGTCGCCGGTGATGTCTTTGCATCCCCTAGTACCAAGCAGATCTTGGCCGCTATCGAGGCCGTCCCATCAGACAAGGGTGCCCTCCTCGTTATTACCAACTACACGGGTGACTGCCTACACTTTGGGTTAGCAGCCGAGAAGACCAAAGCCAAAGGTCACCCCTGCCGAATGCTCATTTGCGGCGACGATGTCTCGATAGGGAAGGTGAACGGTTCTCTTGTTGGCCGTCGTGGACTCGCTGCCCAAATTGGCGTGCTCAAGATTCTCGGTGCGGCGGGCGCCCAAGGAGCGTCTCTCGACGAACTATACGACCTCGGGGTTGCCGTTACCCAGCAGATCGTCAGCATTGCTGCGACTCTCGACCACTGCCACGTCCCCGGCCGGACCAAGCACGGAGCTCTAAACGACGACGAAGTCGAAATCGGCACCGGACCGCACAACGAGCCAGGATACAGGAAGCTGTCTCCCGCACCAACGCCTCAGGGGCTGGTCAAGCAGATCCTGACATACTGCTTGGACCAGGATGACCCCGAGAGGAGCTACGTCAAGTTCAACCCTGGCGACGAGACTGTCCTGTTGGTGAGCAACTTCGGCGGTATGTCGAACCTCGAGCTGGGAGGTCTTGTCGACGAGCTTCTCCAGCAACTCCTGGCCGATTGGAGTATCGAACCAGTGCGCGTGTATTCTGGGTGCCTCGAGACTTCGCTCAATGCCCCTGCATTCTCTGTGTCAGTTATCAACATTTCAGCAATTGCCGCCAGCAGCCCATACTCGGTCGACCAAATCAAAGCTTGGCTCGACGTCAAGACGGACACAGCTTGGGAAGCCGTTGCTGGTTTTCAAAGCACCCCCCAGAGACGCAAGCGAGCCGAGCAGCTCGTTCAACCACCCACTGAGAAACGCAGAGCGGTCGATGACGCCACCGACTTGAAGATCGATCCTGCTCTATTGGAGAAGATGTTACGCACTGCGTGCGAGGCTGTCAACGCCGCAGAGCCTGATTTGACAAAGTGGGATACAGATATGGGTGATGGCGATTGTGGTCTGACGCTACAGACGGGCGCGACAGCCCTGCTCGATGCTATCAGCACAAGGGGCATCGCTTCTAAGGGATCTGTCGTTGAGGTGCTCACTGAGCTCGAAGATATTGTCGAGAGCAAGATGGGTGGCACACTCGGCGGTATTCTCGGTATCTTTTTCGTGTCTCTGCGGGCAGCTGTTGAGGAGAACAGCGAGCTCGCGAAGACCGGAGGCCCGACCGCTGTGTGGGGGAAGGCATTGGCCAGTGCTATCATACATCTCGGCCACTACACGCCAGCGAAGGTGGGTGACCGAACCGTGATGGATACTCTCATTCCATTTGCGAAGGCAATGGAAGCAGGCCGGAGTTTTGAGGCCAGTGTCGACGACGCGGTCAAGGGATCAGAAGCAACCAAGACTTTGCGTCCTCGGCTTGGAAGGGCAACATATGTAGGCGTCGGAACCGATAGTAAAGAGCTGCCGCCGGACCCCGGTGCTTGGGGCGCAATGGTCGCCATCAAGGGACTTTTGGAGGGCGCTAACTGAGATATGGCGGACGGATGGGCCTGGTAGGTAATCTTGTACGTTACGCCCAAGGAGAAATCCGATGCTTCCGTTTCTGGCTGGGATAGGGCGGCAATTGAACGGATCACGGTAACGAATAGGGTTCGAATTTGAGAGCATCGAATTTGTATTTGCCGGTTGAATTTGGTTTATGTGGCGGCGGTGCTGCTTCGAATATTGAGATGCGGTCCGCTCCTTCCTCAAGAACAGTGGGCGAGCTCTCCAGGCATAATCAAATCAAATTTCTGAGCTGCGTGTGTCCGATCTTCCTATCCAATACAGTCCATTTTGCTCCTGCTTCGTCACTATTGATACATTTCCAAATCAAGCCTTTCCAGCACTTCCAAGCCAGTGCATGTACTGCTCAATTGCCTTTTGCATGGCTAAAGTTCCCTCCTCAATCACACTTGTCAGCGGTTTCCCGCGCATCTCCTCCTGAACCGCCGCGTAGTGGTTGTTCATGCCCTTGTTGATGTTAACCTTAGTGACACCGCCTGCCATGCACTTCCTGAAGATCTCCTCGGTGAAGGGGTCTGCACCGTGCAGAACCAACCTCACGCGTTCTCCAACGCGCTCGTTAATAGCCTGGAGGCGATCATATTCCAACTGGATGCCACGTGGGCCGTACTCGCCGTGGACATTTCCAAAGGCCGGGGCCAGCATGTCAATACCCGTGTTGACAAACTCCTCGGCCTCATCGGGCGTTGTCAATAGACCCTCAAGGTCTGCTGTCTCAGCCACACCATCCTCGCCACCTTCGATCCGCCCCGGCTCCGCCTCGGCAGCGATGCCACGTTCGTGGCAGTATTGAACCAATTCGGCAGTCAACTTCAGGTTCTCCTCCTTCTCGTAATGGCTCATGTCGCACATGATGCTGTCGAACCCGTCAGGGATGTCGGCAGCGCGGCGCACCAGCTCAGGCGTCTGCGCATGGTCGAGATGCAGCGAAACTGGCACGCTAGCGCTGTGGGCTGCATCGGCAGCCGCCTTGACCAGAGCGTCGCCGGCGTATTGGATGGCCCATGGGAAAAGAAGGACCATGGCAGGCGAACGAGCTGCCTCGGCAGCCTTCACGGTGGCGATGATGGACTCGATATTGTAGCAGCACATGCCAGGCACGGCGTATCCCCCGGCCTTGGCCGCGTTGAGGATGGTCATAGACCGGTTTTCAGACAGCGGAGGGCGGACCATGTTGGCAATCGGTGATGAGAATGTGACTTGGGAGGATCACGACAAAAGACTTGCCAAGCTTGGAGAGTGTGGTTTGCTGACGATTGGCACTATTCATGCCGCGGAATTAATACCAAGTGCTAGCATTTGCAACGCAAAAATAGGGAGCTCCACTGGTGGTCGAGTGGCTTTACCCAAGGGCAGCGGATAATGGATAATTAACGCTCGGGTTCCCCAATGTGGGATCGTCGAATTGGCCCGCTTGGAAATCGGGACGACTTCAGCGGTTTTGGAGCGCGGGACAGACTTTAGCCTGAGAACGTAGTTCCACCGGGGGGGGACCCCATCACGTCACAATTGGCTCCTGGACTGGTGAAAAGGGGCTGTCAACCACGGCGCCCGCGAGCGGGGAGCGGGCGGGTGGGCTATGCACAGTGGGGTTCACCGAAGATTGATTTCACCCGGATCGGCGGCTCGGCATCAGGGAAGGGGAGACTCGTAGAGCTCCAACTGTGGTCGACATGTACCTCTTTCCCTAATTCGGGTCAATGACGACCCGGGTATTGCCTCCCTACCTAGATACTTGATCCTCGTAGCCGCCTTGATTGAAGCACGTCGAGGAGATAGAACGCTGACTGTCGGAATAAACTTGTTCATCATCCAACCAATCCGTCATCACACGCAAAAGCCTCTGCTGAACTAGCCCGGAAATCTGAGCCATGGCGGACGGAAAGCCTCCCGTGTCATTTATCGGCCTCGGCGCCATGGGCTTTGGGATGGCGACCCATCTGATCAAAGAGGGATATACGGTTACGGGATTCGACGTCTGGGCACCAACACTTGAGCGCTTCAGGGCCGCCGGTGGTCAAACGGCCACGACACCGGCCGAGGCGGTCGCTGGCAAGGACTTCTGTGTTTGTATGGTCGCAACAGCGCAACAGGCCCAGTCTGTCCTCATCGACGGGCCCAGCGCGGCCATCTCCGCACTTCCCCAGGGCGCCGCCGTGCTCCTCTGCTCAACCGTGCCGTGCGAATATGTCCAGTCACTGCAGAAGCAACTCGAGACCCTCGGCCGTGGTGACATCCTACTCGTCGACAGCCCCGTTTCGGGGGGTGCGGCGAGAGCTGCAGATGGTACCCTTTCCATCATGGCGGGTATGTCGGACGCTGCCTTGGCGAAGGCGCGACCGCTACTCGCTGAGATGGCGGATCCGGCAAAGCTCTATATCGTCCAGGGTGGTGTCGGAGCCGGTAGCAATATGAAGATGGTACACCAAGTACTCGCCGCTTGCCAGATTCTCTCAGCAAGTGAGGCTCTTGGCTTCGCCGACCAGCTTGGCCTCGACCTCGCCAAAGCCCAGCAGACCGTGCTCGGGTCGGACGCGTGGAACTGGATGTTTGAGCACAGAACGCCCCGCATGCTCACCCAGTACCAGCCCATCGCGAGCGCCATCAATATCATCATGAAAGATACCAGCATCATCACAGCAGAGGGACGCCGCAGTGCTTTTCCTACGCTCATGACCAGCGCGGCGGAGCAGGTGTATTTCTCGGGTATTGGACGGGGCTTTGGGCCAGATGATGATAGCAGCCTCATTCGGCTGTATACCGAGGGCAAAGGCAAAGTTGGGTCAGTCCATGGTCTCGCTGAAACTGAGGACGCCAAGTTGGAACTCGTGGTGGACCTGCTTAAGGGTATCCTGCTCTGCTCGGCAGCAGAGTCGCTGGCGTTCGCGAATACCGTCGGCTTGGACCTAGATCAGGTGTTTGAGCTGTGCATCAATGCGGCGGGCGGAAGTAGGATACTGGAGAAGGCTGGACCCGAGATCATCAAGGCCTTCAAGGAGGGGACCATCGAGCAGGGTTGGAAGGCCAGTGAGGGTGGTCTCGGGCTCAAAAGTCTCGGCGATAAACTGCAAGCGGCGATTGAGGAAGCGCAAAGAATTAAAGCGCCATTGTTCTTGGGAACACAGGCTCTCAACATCATCAGGCTGGCCCTCCAGAGCGATGGCGAGGGACTTGCTGCAGGTGCGGTCGTCAAGGTTTGGGGGAGTTACTGAACGCTGAGGGCGATGAGATAAGTAACTTCGTACGGAGTAGCTGGGAATGAGACAGACTGTAAATGAAAAATTTTGTCTGGCACAACCCGCTTCTCCCTTAACGTCACAGGCATCCATCGCTATGTTCGGTTGTTCCTTCCTGGACGACATTCTCTGGAGGGAGCAGAGGTCAAGCTAGGAAATTGCTCGAGTGCTTATACACGCCAGTGCTCATACAATTTAACCTCTGTTACTTCGTAGTGTGAGATTTTAAATGGGAAGGGAGTTGTGAGATATCTGAACAGTTTAGGATCTTGTTCTAAGGCGTAGATGAAAAGTATCTAGACACCGGTATGTTTTAAGGCCTTTGAATTTAACGTTAAGTTCTTGAACTCTTCTATCAACCCCTCAAGGGTTTACATCGAGCCCTTTAAAATAGGGAAATACCTGGCGGGCATGTTTGGCCTGAAGCTTCCGCCAAGCCATTCAGGGGACTGACCCCGCAAACCCCGCGAGCCCCGCTGCACTTCACTTAAATCCCTGCAATCCTAGTCGCGTCCCCTGACGCGTTTGCACGGATCATCACGGCGTCAACCCCAGGAACTTGTTGCAATTGAGTTTGAAAAATGGAGAAGGCTACAGCCCAGCACTTCTACAATCATGGAAATCCCGACGTAAGCGTCCCCCGCTTACATTTCGCTTCAATTCATATACGTGTGCTAACGTCGTCGCAAGGCGGACCCAAATGAAATGGCCAGCTGTCACTGGTGCCAGATTCGCTCCTTTAAGACACACTCATCAATACCCATTTCGATAGTAAACACCGCGGATGATGAACAGGTTCTAGATCCAAAATTCCGATTCATAGAGCAATCCATCATCCGAGACGACGTACCAGTCCCGGATGAGAACTTCCGTTCTGGATGCAACTGCGACGATGATGAGGATTGCATGTACAGCGGCTGCCAATGCCTGCAGGAAATGGCGCCGGACAGCGATGAGGAAGCTGACGATTGGGGGAGAGGCCAGCCGCGGCGCAAGAGATTTGCGTACCACTCGGGAGGGGCGAAGGCAGAGCTCTTGCGAAGTAGAATTCTCAACAGCCGCGAGCCGATATACGAGTGCCATGATGGCTGCAAATGCAGTTCACTGTGTCCCAACCGTGTAGTGGAACGCGGGCGGACCGTGCCTCTACAAATATTCAGGACAGAAGATCGCGGCTGGGGTGTTCGGTGTCCGCTGCCGATTCGGAAGGGACAGTTCGTGGATCGATATATCGGAGAGGTAATCACCAGCGAAGAGGCGGATCGGAGGCGGGCGGCCTCGACGGTGGCACGCAAGAAGGATGTCTATCTCTTCGCTCTCGACAAATTCTCGAATCCGGACTCACTCGACCCACTGCTAAGAGCACCGCCCCTGGAGGTTGACGGCGAGTTCATGAGCGGACCAACGCGGTTCATCAACCATAGTTGTGACCCCAACATGCGAATCTTCGCGCGGGTCGGCGATCTTGCGGATAGGCATATTCATGATTTGGCCCTGTTTGCGATCCGGGATATACCCCAAAACACAGAACTGACTTTCGATTATGTAGACGGGGAGGAAGGCTTGGATGTTGATGCACTTGACCCTTCAAAGACTAAGGACATGACCGAGTGCTTGTGCAAGACGGAAAAGTGCCGAGGGTACCTGTGGTAGGCACTCGCTGATATGGGGTTGGCCGAATGCTAGGATTCGTGATACAAGAACCTTGAGGGCTTTGGCCTCAAACTCGCAGGATAGAATAGGATATGTAACACGTCCCGCCTGTCGGACGAGAGATGTAGCAACATGTACCAGACTCTACTGATCTGCAGCCAATGCCGCGTGGACGGGAGCAATCTAAATGTAGGCCGTGGATCATGCGACGGAGGTGGCCTTTGGAGCTGGCAAGCCCGTTTGGCCGTTCTGGGAACCACAACGCCGTGTGCTTCTGTCAAAATCATCTAACACAAAAGCCTACTTCAATGCGCACTAATTTCTGATGTTGTTGACAAACTTCTCTATGGTGAGTCTTGCGTAGTGTTTTTCTTCCTCCCACGGTCTTTGAGAATTCCCGCTTATCTCCCCCGATAAGGTCGATCTCGCGATCTCCGCAACCAGCCGCTGTCCAATACAGTGGAGTATCTGAACGGCTAGCAGCCCTCGCTTGACCCAAGTCGGTGGGGCCTGGCGTTCTTGACAGCGATCGCCTGCATTCGCACGCTTGCCGAAAGCGATTTCGTACAGTTCGACAACCAACATCAGCTGCAAAACGGTGCAGTTCTCCGCACTTGCAACCTCGCCAGTTCAGGCAGAGGCGGCAGTTCTGACGACAGCAGATCACAAGCCCACGAACTCGACCGAATTGCCGTCTGCGAAGCCGTTATATGGCTCGACAGCCGTCATGAACTAGTTGTCCAAGCGGCTGGATCGAGCTGCCCAGAGGATTCGGAACCGAGTATCGAGACGGAACAAACCTCCGCCTCTCGAAGGCCTCGACGAGATGGTACGGCCTGACCCCAATCCCTTGCCCTTGATTGACCTGTCTCTTCATTGAAACTGTCTTGTCACACTCGTCTCTGCGACACCGGGGCTTTTACCTCCCTCGTCCCACCTCTCTTCATGCTCGAAGATACTAACACCGCCACAACAGGGCTGCTGCATGTCCCACCCTTCGGGGCCGAATTCTCCATATCCAGGCGCCGATGCGACGGGATCATCCCGGGCGATCAATGCTGCCTCCCAGACGGTCGGGACCTCGGCTTCGCAAACCGGTAACGACGATGCCCTCCAGTCGCCGAGCTCGGTGGTGCACCGTCGCCACCGCCACCATAATCAACCTCTGTCTCAACACATCAACAAACCACTGCGGCGGCACGAGTGGAGCAGCCGTAACAGGGTATGGACTCGCACTGCTCTGAGGCGCGAGAGAATCGACTTCTTTGACACGCGCGTGACTGGACGACAAGAAGTTTGGCAGACGATACGTGCTGCGCTTGAGGTTTTATGGACTGCCGATGCTGCAGTGCGATATGGCCAGCACAGTGGATTACCAGCCTTGGAAGAGGCCGATCCAGCCATCGCACTGGCAACTGCCCAAACGATTCTCGATGCTGCTGATATCACGCTGCCAACTGGTGATTTGGCCCAGGGGGCGTATGACGTGCTTGGGAACTACTACTCATTGCCGGAGCATATCGTGTCAGACCCATTGAACATCCCGCTGCGGCCAGAGCCAGCTGATGATAACCTCGAGGACACCAAGGTCGGCATGAACACCAGCGAGGAGATTCTCGAGGACGGAGCCGAGGACGGTAACGAATTAGAGAGACGTAGGGAGGAGAAGGGTAAGGCGGTTGTTGACGAACGAGACTTGATCACAATCCGCGCCCGGCTTAGCGATGGCTCTAAAGATGTCAACGTCAAAGCTACTGAGTACGAGAATGTCCGGGTCATCGCCAGACGAGTTGCCGAGCAAGCTCAGGTAAGTTGGTCTCGTCCACTGAATTGTGATTCCCTGAACCTGGTCATTGACTTCTAGCAGCTTGCTCCGAACAAGAAGATTCGAATTGCCTACATGGGTAGAATCCTCAAGGAGGGGTCGCCCTTGGTTGAACAAGGCTGGAAGCAGGGTCATGTAATCAACGCTCTGGTATTCAATCGATAGAGACGATCCACGTCGGAGCCGAGTCTATCCTACCCGCTGTACTCTCGGTCCTCGGATGACGACTTCCTCGCCTTTGTGGACGACTTGGATGATACTACTACACTCACCGGAGGTTTCCTAAATCCATCATGGCTCCCGCCGAGAGCCTCCCCGAATCGGCTAAGCAGATGGCTTCCTAACATTGCTCTGGCCACGAGGGTCCGCCAACATAGTCCGCCACGAAGTTTGACTAGGCCTCGCACCTTTGATATGTTTTTGAGTCGTCGCTCGGCCCAAGGAGAAAGCCTACAGCATGCCCGACGTCATTCTACCATACTCACCGATTATCGACTCGCAGCCGCTTACCCCAACCCTGCCATGATCCCTGCTTGGAGTGCCGGAGGTCTTTTCTGCTGACTGCTGAGATCTCCACCTTTGGTCTTTCACCTTGGTGGATGGCAATCTCATTTTCCGTTCTATTTTTGTCGACTCGGAAGCAACTATGGGTGGCTACTCTGCTTTTCTAATCACTACCAATACCCTTTCCGTTGATTTCTTCCCTGGGTCTTTTTCTCCCTAGCCACCCGGTTGTGATTGCGCGATTATCAGTTGGTGTGTTATCTTGAGTGATTGTGTTGGAGTGCGGGTTGGAGGGTTACGTAGCTCAATGGCTGCGTCGCCATTTGGGCGAGCACATGATTTGTGAGAGGAAGAATGAAGATAAGCTGATCTCAAAAGCATGCAAGTAATTGTGACAGGTACTGTCGCGAGGTGATATCCAAAGTCCGCCGTCAAGCGTATCGATATGCTGTCTCATTCCTGAGATATAGTTACTGGGGGATTCCGTTGGTGTTGGTCGGGACTCTATGTGCGAAGACGGCCTGATAACCTCCCGGGTAAGGGGCATGGCCACATGTGGTTTCGGGAGAACAAGACATTGAGCCTTTTTAACAAAGCGACAGCCGAGTATTGAAGGTTTCCGTTTCCATCACCGCATCTACCTAACCTGACTGCAATCGCACGCACCGTGGCTCTATAAGAAGATTTTGGGCACCTTTTATGTAGTCCTCACCACATGACCGCTACCCCCTTCCTGCCAGAGCCTCATCATCGTTATTGGACAGGGACGCCTTATGCCTCGTCCTTCTTTTGCGAAGCACGCTACATCCCCTCGCCTAGCCATGCCCTGGCTCGCTTGGTATTGCCACCGCGACAGGACCAAGATTACAGTTGACTACAGTGTTAACCGGAATGCTGATCTCAAGCAGTTGACCCTATCTTGTTCAAGCCCTTGAGTGATCCGAGGCTGAGCGCCAGGCCCTGGGACCTGCTGCGTATCCTGACGAAACCAGTAATTGGTCCGTCCTCGCCCTCCTTTTCGATGCTTAGATTGGCTAATGCGTCCTCGCCTAAAACATAATTAGCGGCATTTTTTCTTAGGAGGGTTTTACGGGAAGAAATGGAAACATACCGAACACACTCCTTGCATACAGATTGGCACTAAGGAATTGGCAATCCCCCTTAAGGCTTGCCTCTGGTGTCAGGCAGTTCATGTTGGTACAGGCCATCAGCTGATCCAGGAAGTCTCTCAAGCTCTTGGCCTTGCTGTTGATGTTGACCTTGTTCTCCCACTCGAATTCGGTCCACATGGTTCGGAATTGGGTTTCGCTGCATGTGGCGGGCTGGATGTAATCCATGATATCAACATGCAGGTCATTGAGAATGACGACGTTGGTGTCAGTTGAGTGGGCACCTTCGTACACCACATTTCCAAAGATGACGCCGGTATCTGTCGAAGACACCTTGATAGTGCACTGAACGTTGTGGAAATCATGTGGCCCAATATTTTGCGTTGTTGGACGCTCAACAACTTTGAGGTCACCGAGAGTTGCGAACTCAACAGAGAGATTCTGTAGTGTTTCTGTCGTCTGGTTGACTAGGAGTACGTCAAGGACGATATCGAACTGGTGCACCTTCACATAAGCCTCGGCATAAACGGGATCCGAGAACCCGGTCAGCTGCACGACGCGGCTGAGCTTGCCAGATAGATCTTCCGTGGCACCAGTGTCACCACCAGTTGCGCGCTCAAGGTCGAGCTCGGCGGAATCGGCGCCGTCTCCGACATTCTTCTTGGAAAGTTGTCGGATCGAGACAACGTCGTCAACTTGCACGGCGGTCTTGGCCTTTTCGTAAGCCACCTTCGCCTCACGCTTCTTCTCTTCGACTTGAACCATTGCCCTGAAGGCCTTTCTAGTGTCCTCCAGATAAACAGTCTCGAGTTGCTTGTGCGCACTGAACTCGGCGAGAGAGCGGACGCAGCTCATGATCCGGTCCACCGAGTCCTCGTCAATAGGAGCCTTGACAAACTGCGACTGGCCAACACGAATGATCGAGATCATGATGAGCATGGCCTCAGCGCGAAGGGCATTGGTGCGGGCAGAATCGGAAGAGATCTCTGAGTGACGCATAACGAGCTTTGTGAGGGTAGCAGAGAGAACCGTAGCGAGGTAATAGTCGCCGTCGAGAATGAGTTGTCTAAGTGGAGGCTTCTGAGACGCCTTAACGGCTTCAAGTCTGGCAGCCGCAGCAGATTGGCTTGTAAGCGCGGTTTCGGTAGCATAGGTTCCATCAGCGAGAACTCTCCTAGATCCACCACCTGTTGTCGCCTTCGCATGACCATTAACCTGTTCTTGGTCTTTGTCCTCGTCTTCCGCGCCCATCTTATCAAGCAACCGTTGTTCGGAGTCGAGAATCGGAATCTCGCCAAGGCTCGCTCGAATCCTCTTCCAGGCCTCGCGAATATCTCTCTCGTCAAGCGAGTATTCTCCAATGATCCACAGGATACCACGGTAGACTTTACCCGCACGAACCTCGCTGAGTGTCTCGACCAATCTTTGGACGATCGCGGGCCGAAGCTTGGGGAACTTCTCGACAACCTCCTTGACAAAGTTAATAACATCAACTGCTGATGTGTTGTTGAAGTCGGCAATGAAGTCCATAAGAAGCTCGACGACACTAGCGGCAACCTCGGAGAACTTTACAGCGCACTGGTGGATCGAATGGATGAGAAGTTGGCGGTACTCAGAGTTCTTCTCGTACTCTTGGTCGACTGTCTTGGAAAGCTCCTTCTTCAGTAACAGAACGACCTCTTCTACGTTCTTGCTTGAGACCATGTCGAGGGCAATCTCGAGAGCCTTTTTCCTCACATCGATATCCGTCGACGACAGAACGCGCAGGATCTCCATGACCAAATCATCGAGAATGCCCTCGTTCTTCTGTCGGAGCTGGTTCACTCGTTCCAGGACAATCAACTTCACGTTGTTGTCGGCCTCCTTAATGGCCAACTCAATGAACTTTCCAGCGGCAGCCTTAACGGCGACAGGGTTGTTGGTGAGGGATGTCAGGGACGACGCTGCTTCGTACACCACAGTTGACGTGTTGGCCTCCAAGAGGTCGAAAATCAGGCGTAGGTACCGCGCCTTGTTTTGTGAGTTCTGAATCGCATCCTTGCGGATGAACTCCAGCTCAACGAGCTGTAGAAGCTCTTCAGCGTTCGGAATGCCGTCAAAAACGGTGCTCAAAAAAGCAAGCGCCTTGTCGTGACTGATACTAGCCAGCGCAGCGAACCCGTTTCTTTTGCATGTTGGATCATTCTCGCCGTCCAGGAATGTAGCAATAAGCTCGGGAGCATCAGGAATAAGTTGAGGCGAGTGTTGATAGATGGACGAAACGGCAAATACGGCGTTCTTTCGCACATATGCATGTCGGTGCTCGAGGCAGGAACGTGCGGAAGAGAGGAGGGGTTCGAGCAGCTCAGCTTCTCGAAGCTTGCAGAGAAATCGCAATGTGTTTCCTCGGATGTACTCGTTAGGGTGCTGCAAGTCGTTCCGGATCCCGTTACTTTGGAAACTGTTAGTATGTTGTCTCTGCCGCAACATCGGGCGTATGGGCGCCTCACCATACGAGGATAAACTCCTGTTTAAGCTTCCCCTGAGCATCCAACTTGGGACAAATCTCGTAGTAGAAGTAAAGGAGTTTCTTCAGAGGCTTAGACTTTGAAGGCATGACGAATCGAATGATATGCATGAGCAATTGGGGCATTGGATCACCGTTGAGCATGATGGTAAGGATGCGCTTCATGGTCTCGACCTTGGTCTCATCGGTGCCCTTTTCGAGCTGGGTGCGGAGCTCCGACATAGTCGGCGTGCCCTCGGTGGCACTGTCCTTGACCATGCTGTATGCATTTTCGAGGATCGACATATTGGGCGGCGTGGGTCAGCCGAGGCGACCACTTTGAAGATTTGCGGGCAGCGAGGCTATGGTGTCGCCGGGAATTGGCCCAATTATTGAGGGGCGGAATTGTTCGACCTCCTAGGCGCCGCTGGAGGTTTGCCGTTGTTGCGACTCGAGCAGGCGACGGCCACAGAATCCCGATCGGGCGGTCGTCTCGGTAGAAGAGGGGTTAGGAGCGTGAGCGGCGTGGAGAAAGCTGTGGCATCACCCTGCGCGCGGTGAGAGAGACACCAGTCGATCACCACAATATCGAAAGTTGGGGACCGTGCAGGGAGATGTGGCATTCTGGCCTGCCAAACTGCGCTGCGCCAGCTGGCAGCAAGGGCTAGCACGTGACAGCCCGACGAGCTGTGGGGTTGTGCCCCGCCATGCCCCCCTGCTTGTCGCGACTCCAAGATTGGGTTCAGATCAACTTGCATCTGTCGCGAAATTCGTGCCATCAGTCTGCCAATCCATCATGTCTGCGAACAACGAGCCGTTCTACCTCCGCTACTAGTATGGACACTCAAACAAACCTCCTGTCAATTCAGCGCTGAAATTTTGACAGTTCGGGCCACTCGGGTCGCTTTGGCCATGAGTTCCTAGGTAAATCTGCTATCCCGAAGCTATTCCCCTGCCAAAACAGGCGCTAATCTTCCTGCCCGACCAGAGTTCGACTTCCGCGCAGTCGGGGACGGCCGTAGCGCTACAGCCCGTTACGCAAATAACTCGAACTATCGTAATGATAGCCTGATTCGGAAAGAGAGTACGAGCGTCCCAGCCATGCGGAGATGCTGTCTCCTGCGCGGCCGGTGAGCTGACGCGACAGGAATACAGTGTGTGTTAGTTCCCTAGTCATTGACGAGATCAAGCGGATCATCAAATCGAGTGAAATTATGAAGTGAGTTGATTCTCAGCCGTGTCTTCGTCGCAACGGGCTTAACAGCGAAACAGGGAAGATGATGGCAAGTGGCCTACCAAGAATAAGGACGGCAAACAAGAGCTCGAGATTCGTCTAGGAAATGATCACATCTCCTTCGAGGTATGGCGTCGCGCTTCGTGACTTGATATGCAACTAACATGGGCGCATAGACGGCGAAGATCGGCTCGATCAACGACGTGACGGAATCTGCAGACCCCGAGGGCTTGCGAGTTTTCTACTACTTAGTCCAAGATCTGAAGGCGCTCGTGTTCAGTCTAATCGCCTTGCATTTCAAGATCAAGCCGATCTAGTCACCATATGATGATAACCACGAGTTAACGGGTTGGCCTTTTGGTTCTGGACAACGGAGTTTGAGGTGTTTGGCAAGTGTGGCGTAGAAAAGCAAATATGTTACATACCCGACGCTGAGTATTTTTAGACTTGTCATCTGAAACCAGAGCGTCCAGGGGAACTGTCATATCGATCGGCACATGTCATAGGGCTGGAGCCGGGACCGGGGTGGCACGTCGCCACCTGCCGCACCCGGCTCCGGCGAACCACAATCGGGGCGGAGACGCATGCCGGGCATCTTGGTCCGTCAATCCGTCTCCTTTGGCGGAGACATGCCAACACGTCTCGGTTGAGGATTGGCTCCCCATTTCCGTAGAGTAACTTTGTAAGCTGCGGGCTAGAATTGCTCTGTGGTGTCGGACCAATTACTTTGGAACAGCTGTGCGATCAACTGCACGAAGGGAGCGCGGCTCGCTTCGACTGGACGTTGGTGGGTGGCCTCTTTCAAGTCCCGCCCGACGCACCAAGCATGACGACTGGCCCTCTCCAGCGAACTGGCAAGGTGGGTGTGACCACCTTCGGGATGATAAGGGTGGGGGCCTACAGAAACAGGAAGTTGCCATGACTTCAATTCTACTCCAGCAGACGCATGTAATTTGTGATGAAGGATGCATCTCGCAGCCGTTCTACTAGGCATAGGGCACAGATTGTTGTCTAAGAATTGGAGCTGCCTCTCAGCCGTCCAGGTGGGTGGGGCAGAAGGGTTTATGACCTGAGAAGCCGCGCAGCTGCAACCACCCTGTTGTTATAGTGCAGTATGATAGTTAGTGTAGCGTAGGCGCTTGCTCATCCCGTCTCGTCCCAACATCTTTTTCTCTGTTGTAGCCACGCTAGTCGGGACTTAGTAGAACGGCGTATGCATTGTTCCCTCCAGCTTAAAGACGGTCCTTCTCTTCCATTACCGGTCCATTATAAGTTCGCCTGTTCCTAACCATCATCCGACTCTTTCAGGTTGATATAACCGTTTCTGGCTCGATCTGTCACTGTCCTCTAGCGCAGACCCCCGCTTGTCCCGTCCTGCACAGTGGCGTCCGTGCGCTTTCCCCGCGATCTGGGCGATTCATGATCAAGACACGGCCACAAGATCATCGGCCGTCATCGTCAACTGGAGGCGCGAAAATCACAACGGCCGCAACCGTCGGCAGCGCTACGCTGCGGGTGTCTAGAAAACGTCGCAGGCCGCGGAGAATTCCCGACTGCCATTGACTTGCCACAATCCTCTGGAGGGCGAGCCCCTCCTTGATTCCCCTTCTGGGGTAAGTGGCTAGTCCCATTCCACATCCACCGTCGCGCGCTCCGTCGTTCCGTGTCATCGAAGCGAGCCTTCAGCGACCCCCCGCACCTTTAGCATCAAGTCGCGCGGCGCATCGCAAGGGCTCTCATCAATTCGTCTGGCGTGCGTGCACCGGCAAGCATGCCCACGCCCTCGTCCAACGCGCCCGATCCGCCATCGCCGCGCTCGCCGCGCCCCTTCACCTTCTCGACATGTCCCGACCCCGATGAGTCCACTGTTCAATCGCATATAAGTCCCGCGCAATCCCTCACGCGGCCGCGGCCACGGCCACCAAGCTGGAGACGATTCTTCGGTGTCGGCGATACGCAGATGACTGACACAGATACCAATCTGCTATCCGACACGATGTCTCCCGGACCACAGCGCGATGTTGCGCACGACGTGGACATGGAGCAAGAACCACAGGCTGTCGTGCTCCTCCCTAGTGGCTCTGTCGAGGAGGACGGCCCGAAGCAGGCCAATCCTGAGGAGGAGCTTCTCGGGACCATACCGGGGAGCGCCAAGGACACGGATGGTGAGAGCAGCCAGGCGAGAGCCAGGGCAGCCCTTCGCGCATCAAATAGGGGGAAGCGGAGAGCAGATGTCGTATACCAGGACACAATGGACTCGTATGATGCGGATGCGTGGGGCATGGATGCGAATTCCATGCGGTGGGTTCAGGATAGTGGGCTTGCTGGCATGGGCTACGAGTATTCTCATATGAGAGTGATACCAACATCACCATCCTCATTCCTGCGGCCGGGGAGCCGGTTCACTGGTACACAACAGTCAGAACGGCAGCGGTACGACGTCAAGGTTGAGATCAAGCACGTCGATATGCGCGAGTCCTTTCTATGTGGTTATTTGAAGATTCAAGGCATGTGCATGATCTCATTGCTATCCCCCCTCAGAAGTTGTGCTAACACTCCCGATAGGACTAACAGAAGAACATCCGACCTTGACGACATACTTCGAGGGTGAAATTATCGGCTCCAAATATGGATTCATTACACAACATTCATTGTGGGGTGCAAATGACAAGATTGATCTGTCGCACTGGGCCAAATTTCCGGCCTTCCGTCCGTACCAGAAGCAGGCTCGTAAGGGGGGCCACATTCCGGGTGATATGGCGGGCCGAGAATGCATCTTCATGCGATGGAAAGAACACTTTCTTGTCCCTGACCATCGTGTCCGAACAATCACGGGTGCGAGTTTTGAGGGTTTCTACTACATCTGTTTCAACCAGATTCGCGGCGAGATCAGTGGTATCTATTTCCACAGTAGGAGTGAAAAGTGAGTCCTACGTGAAAAATGTTGAAGAGGTGGAACTGCTAGCCAGCTAACGTTTGCCTGATACCAGATTCCAGCAATTAGAGCTCAGTCACGTCGAGGACAGGGGATGCTTCGGCATGGTGGAGTTCAGATGAAGCAGACCGGACTAACGACCAAACATACGGCCATCAGACTGCTGGCGGTTGAACGTGTGGGACAATACCAACGGACTTCGAAAAGCTCATGGGGCACACCGTCGGGCTTTCTTGGTATTTATTTCTCTACTCTTTGCATCGGTTGGGTTTATTGTTTCTTCTTTTCAACGTCTGTTTTCGGGCGTCCTTTTTACTTTCTCGAAGATGGAATAGTTGGCATTCCTATTTTCAATGCATATTCCTAGTCAATTGCCAGGGCGGGGCACTCGTGGATGGAAGGACGGCAAACTGCAATTTCTTGTTCTTAGGAAGATAAAGAAGTGAGCGAGGAGGACAGAGGGCACCGGAAGTAATAAGTGCTAAGCTGGCTGCGTGGGAGGAGGCAGTTCCGGGAGATGGAGGAACGGGACCTGCGGAAACAACGAGATCACAACATTTGATGCTGAGAAATATCAGACAGGCCGTGGGGCGGGAGGGTGCATAACTGCTTGAACCCCTGAAAGATTGTTAGCGTGGGATTTTATGGGGTGGGTAAGGGGGATTCACTATGAGTATAACGGCCGGGGACCTGGCAAATGGGCGTTCAGCGCAGATATTTCGGCCGCGGGATTTGGAAAAGAAGGCCTTGAATTGTTCATACCAAGCCCTTTAAACGCGAGACATAAGACTTGTCTCTTCGTTGGCCTTGCTGACAAACTCCCTCCAGCGAATTGCGTTCCACGTGTCTTCCAAGTCACTGGGGAATCCGTCAAGGCAGGAATGTCCAATAGAGGCCAGAAAGTTCCGCTCTGGCAAACATTTCATGGAATCTTTGAGTTGTACTTTCTTTGCATACATTTCAGGGGTATCTAAAGGAACTTCTGAATGGATTCATGGACGTGGTCAAATTTTAGGAGTCTGTGGCGGTTTCGAACCTGTTAAAGTAGGCCTTGCGGAAGGGGTTCAGCTCATCAGCAGTCTTGCCGAGGAGGGCGGCGGTTTCTTCTTCTCGTTTCCGCATGGCTTCTTGGTCTACTTGGTTGCCGGGTAGGCGGCGGTAGGTGATGAGTCGTCGGGACCCTGGTCGGTCAAGTCAATGTTCAGATCGCCAATTGCAAACTTGGGGGCAAACATACATTTGTTAAACACTTGTTGGCATACAGATGAGACCTCGAGATATGGGTGGGTTGGTACGGGAATCTCCTGGTTTTCGTCATTGGCAGTAGGCATCCAGAAGGAGAGACGACCATTGTCGACCAGAGTCTGGGCGGCGAACTGAAGGATGTCGTTTAACATGGCCACAAAGCTATAAGGTTTCCTCGGAGGGATAAAATCCGGCTGTCTGGGGGCAGTTCTGTGTCAGCCAGCCAAAAATATTGCTGAGAAGTTAGTGAGCAAACATACCTGTACATCTCCTTCCCCTTAGGAATCACCCACGGCGACTTCTCCGGATCGCGCACACCTAGGACACGCAGCCCTTCTCTCACACCATATGGTGGATCGCAGACAATTCCATCGAATATCCGGCCCCCCACGCCATTGCTTGAATACCCACCGTCATCGGACCTGAGCGGCAGCCGGCGTATCGGTGAGTTGGTCAGATCCGCCGTAAACATGCCACCCAGCCCACTCAGCAAGCCATATTGCTCAAAGTTCCCCTGCAGCGTCTTCTTCTTGTCATCGCCGCGGATGCTTCGCCCATCGATATCGCTCCCAAACGTCAGTGCGCCAAACTGCGCACATGCAATGGGGAAGCTCCCGGTCCCGACAAACGGGTCATACATCAGCTTCCCGGGTGCGGCAAGCGCTAGATTCGCCGTCACAAGGGCCAACTCTGCATCCATGGACGTGGTGCTGATGTACCGGCGCTTTTTGAGATCTAACTTCTTAGGTAGGTCCCGCGCACCGCTGGCAAGGTAGCGGCCAAAGAAGTAACACTTTGGGTTTGGGATGCCGAGGGGGGTTGAATTCCATTCCCAGTCTTCGAAGAGGGTGAACTCCTCGTCGGGGCGGCGCATGACGATGGGTCCAGCAAAGCCGAGGTAAGCAAAGGAGTTGATGATGTCGATTTTCTTGTCGGCGTTCCGCGTGCCTTGGTACGAGTCGAAGCTGAACTTGAAAGAGCAGGTCATGTACTGGTCCCAGAGGTGGGAAGTAGTGCTACGCACTTGCTCGTGCACGTCGTCGAGGGTCGTGCCGCGGCCCCAGAGCTCGTGGATAGACATGACCAGGATGGAGCGCTGGATAAGGCGCCTTGCGGCGTCGAGAGAGGGGAGTTTGGCGATGCAAAAGGGGGACTTGATGGTGTCAGTACGGAGCCATGTCACCTCATGACCTACGTCATGTCTTCATGCGTTTCAAAAAGAACATACATCTAAACTGTATGAGACGACTTCCAAATCTACCCCCACGATGAGGGCAAGAGCCTCGATCTCTGGCAGACGAAAAGTCTCGTGGGTCTGGGAAAAGCGGATTAGAAACTCCATTTTTGACGCTCTTGACAAGTGAGAGTCTATATGCGAGTCGGGAGTTGAAATTGGCATCTTCTCGCTACTTTCCCGTCGTTTCTTTCCGTCAAGCCTGACTCATTGATCTTAAAGGGTGAGTTTTGTTCAAAATGGCAAGCGGCCTAACATGGGGTAACCAGGGTTTGGGTTTGAGCTCTGCACACGGTGGAGTGCGAATAGCGCTATGCGAACTGATAATCAGCCAATCACAAAACAGGTGTACATTTGCACCCTAGCAGTGGCTTTAAAAGAGCTAAGCTCGAGATTTTGACCTCTTCGAGCTCGACCTTCATCTGATTCACGAGCCACTAACAACCACCCTTCAACCCCCCAATTGCCTTGTGGCACATCAGGATCGGAGACCGTCGGAGATGTTGTCATTTCAGAATCCAAGTCTTTACCAATCTTCAAAATGCTTCGTCACATACGGCATTATGGGACATGTGGACCCGAAACAACCACCCTCCAAAGGCAAACCGTGGGCGACTCTCGCCAGCCAGGATTTCGTCCACAGGGTACGCCAAATTTTACTTCACTCCCGCCTCTTCACAACCATTCCGTCTTCTCTGTGTGCCATGGGCCATGGTAGTTTATTAATACTATTTCCAGGTTGATCTCGTCGTGCCCGAAGAAGTGGTCGATACAGTTCGGGACACGGTCCTGGAAAAACCAACACCCCAGTTCTGGAGAGTTGTCATGTCACTTCAGGATGTGCTTGCAGGTGATTTCTACATAGAGTATGTTAAGAAAGGCGATATTATGATGCTGTCTGCGGGACGCATCGGCATCGATAATGTTTATAGCCTGAAAAACGGTATGTGTGCCACCCACCGTAGTTAAAACTCGAAGCTAACGACTTAGGCGTTCTAACCATGTTCCTCGATAAAGAGGCTTATGAACGGGCCGGTTTAGTGGGGAAACCGCAAGGGGTGAAGGGCAAGAGGGGCTTGAAGCCTCGATGGGGTATGTAAACCCATGGTGGGGAAGAGCGCGTCCAGATTGCTGACACCGTTTCCCAGCTGTGGAATTCAATCTCAAGGGCGACAATATGATTCATGGCAAGAAGGGCTTCGATAGACTTGTCTATGCGAGCAAGAATGCTCTCAGTGGCCCAATCACATGGCTGTTCTGCAACCTCTCAGGCACAGGTTTGCATCACTCACTAAACCTGCCCTGCACTGAACATCACTGACAATCTCCAGCTCCAAATCCTGATCTGATATCACAATATTCTTCTGTGAACAGGACAGCCACTCCAGAGGTCTCATCACCTATCGAAACTTCACTTCCAGTGTTGAAACCGGCAGTCGAGGCCCTAGTTCCCACAGGAAGGGAAGACTTTGAGAGTCTCTCTACCGAACTTTATGAGTGGCTATCACTGATCCGACTTGAGAGTCCGCGAATATCTCCGGGAGACGATATCGATCCCTTCCTCTCCCGATACAAAGTCCCCAGCTCTCACCGTCCTGCTTTTGTCCGCAAGGTCAGCTGGACGGGATTCCTTGCACCGACCTGGTCACAAAAACTTCTCATCGACGTAGTTACCGCTCTTCCTTCCCGGACTTGGTTTTCTTTGAGTACCACAACATTCCCAAAGGGTGTCGCCGGGGAGAATTCCGAGTGTTCTATGCTCAGACCACCGGACTCAAACGGAGAGTACCTAATGTGGGAAGTAAAAGGCAGCGAGTGAACCCGTTTGTTCAGGGGGGGATCACTCTTGCCGCGGCCGCACACTGCGGTCCTCGCTCAGCCCTCCTCCCATGACTGCTTCCTCCACTAGCCGACGCAGCTCTGCCTGGCCTTCCGGTGTCTGGAAATCAGATCGAGCAGCAAGTTCTTCTATCCTTCTCCGGAACTCTGGATCCGGCTGTTGCTCCTCTGCCACTTCTTCGTCCATTGTGCCCACTGTGATCTGCAACCCCTCCGGTACTGGCGGCAAGTCCAACACCTCCGAAGATTCCCCGTTCGTCGTACCGTTAGCAATGTCAGGGCCCGATCCTCGAGTCTTGAGATATTCGGCCACAGCCGGCCATTCCTCTTCAGCTTCGATCTTCTCCCTTGCCGTGTAGCCCTCGTCGTTTTTGAGGCTTGGGTCCAGGCCAAGCTCTTCCACCAAGACTTTGGCTGCCTCAATACTCTCAACAACAAAGAGCGCTGTCTCGCCATCCTCATCTCGAAGGTCAACGGGAACGTTAAAGTCCTTCACGAGTTTTCGCAGGAGGTCGATGTGGTTGTAGCTCGCTGCTGCGTGGATGAGGGAGTAGCCATGTTCGTCTTGGGTCACGGCTAGCGAGGCATCCTCTTGGAGGAGAGCTAGAAGGGCCGCCGGGTTATCGGCGGCGAGGACGTAAGGATTTGGGGCCATTCCGAGCTGTCAGGGTTGACAATCAATCTAGGAAGTTGTCTCGAAGAGGTATCGTATCTGGCTGCTCGCGTGTGTCAAGAGGCCCCAAAATCTAGTGGGGCTGTCTGTAGCTTGAGCCGAAGCGCGGGGTAGTTTACTGGGATTGGGTCGGTGTGACGCAGTGCGTTGCCCCGCTAGTTTCCCCAGTGCCGGGGGCATCATGGACCCTAACATTTAACATCTCATCAGTGACGTGACTTCCCTAGGGCCCTATCCAATTTCAAATGCCTTCAAAGAGAGCACTAGAGATAAAATAACACTTCCCAGACAGCCCAATAGTTTCGTCTTAGACTCTGAGGGCTTCTCATGTGTTGAGACTTTCAGGAGGATCTCGTTCATTTGATGCACAGTTTCGTTTTCGTTCAAATGTACTCTATTTCCGTGAGGTATGAGGTTGTGGCTGCGCATCCTGACCTCTGCCCCAGCCCGTTTCGTCCTCATCCCCGCCTCATCATTTTGTGACTGTTCGGTGAAGCTCCTTCCTCTGCTGACGGCTTTTGCATTTCTTCCTGCCTTTCTATCCATCCATATTGATTGGCTGCCGCCAGATTTTGACTCATGCAGGCGGGCGCAAGGAAGGTTGTTCCTGCAGTTCGCTTTTGTCAGTTGGAAAGACCTTCTGAGCGTCTTCGAAGATATTTATTTCTTCAAAGCACGGAAATCGTTCCCCACACATTGCGTCGCCGCCTCTCAACTTGCCCCTCAGCACTTCGGATTCTGCGAAGCGAACAACATTTTGACGGTCGCACCCACACCACTGTTCTCCCTGCTCAGAGACCCTCCATCTTGGAATTCTCCACAGGCTCAATACATCAGTCACTCAATAGCAGAATGGATCCCACACCAGACGACACGCCTCTTGCGAATAAATATGTCGCTTCCACAGATTTTGGGAGATGCGCCGAGGGAGTAGAGACGCCCCATGTTGCCCAAGACGCCCAAGAAATCGCTGCATTGCTCCGAGGCCTTGAAGGCTCCGGGAAAAAGAAAACGGGCATCAGCGTGAAGAAGACCAAATACGCCGTGGCGGGCTCCAGAGACGGCCTCACTGTCGACTCTTGGCGGTTCCAAGACTGGGATTACAAGAAAGAAAACCTGCCAACTTACGCTCGCGGCCTGTTCACGACGAGGAACGTACATGGCGTCCCCGAGATTGCCATCCGTGGATATGACAAGTTTTTTAACACGGACGAGGTTCCAGAGACAAAATGGCAGAACATCTTGAAACGGACGAAGGGTCCTTATGAGCTCACACTGAAGGAGAACGGATGCATCATTTTCATTAGCGGCATGGAAGACGACACGCTGTTGGTCTGTAGCAAACACTCCACCGGGGACCGGAGCGACGTCGAGATCAGCCACGCCAGCGCTGGAGAGCGGCATGTGGCAAGGCAGCTTGAACGTCTTGGAAAGACGAAGGAGGACCTCGCCCGGGAGCTGAGAAGGAGAAATGCCACCGCCGTCGCCGAACTTTGCGACGACAGCTTCGAGGAGCATATTCTTGCCTACGGGCCAGACAAGGCCGGCCTGTACCTGCATGGCATCAATATCAACGTTCCGGAGTTTGTGACCTACCCCTCCCCGCTGGTGCAGAAGTTTGCAGAAGACTGGGGGTTCGTCAAGACAGGCTTGATTGTGATTGAGGATGTCAATGAAGTCAAGGCATTCCTTGAGGAGGTCGCCGAAACGGGAGCACATGGCGGTCGGGACGTGGAAGGTTTTGTCATTCGCTGCAAGCTGACCCGCGACACCAACATGAAAGTCTACGAGGATTGGTTCTTCAAATACAAGTTCGAGGAACCTTATCTGATGTACCGGCAGTGGCGCGAATGCACCAAGCAACTCATCGCGGGCAAGCAGCCGCGGTACAAGAAGCACCAAAAGATCACAGAGGAGTACTTGCTTTACGCCCGGAAGCGTCTGGCCGCTGATCGGAACCTGGCCAAGCTTTACAACCAGAATCACGGTATCATAAAGCTGCGAAATGATTTCCTTAAGTTCAAGAACCTCAAGGGCTCGGATGCCGCCAATTTTGAAGAGCTCTACGAAGGCGGCGCCAACACGGAGACTACGGGCGATGTCATCCTAGTTCCTATTGCGACCATCGGCTGTGGCAAAACGACGATTGCATTGGCATTGACGCATTTGTTTGGCTGGGGTCATATCCAGAACGATAACATCACGGGCCCGAAGCGCCCTCCTCGGTTTACAAAAGCCCTTCTCGATGACCTCGACGAGCATCCCGCCGCCTTCGCCGACCGAAACAATGCCCAGAAGCATGAGCGTAAGCAGTTGATCACCGACGTCAAGATGCAGCATGCAAAGGCCAAACTGGTGGCCCTCCACTTCGTCCACAATGATGTCGAGACGATTCGCCGGGTTACTCAGGAGCGAGTCTTTGCCCGCGGGGATAATCACCAAACGATTCAAGCCGCCACAGACATGAACAAGGTCAGAGGCATTATGGAAGGTTTTATCCAGCGTTTTGAGCCTTTGGACCCCGAGAGGGAGCCAGACGCTGGGTTTGATGCAGTGATTGATTTGGACCCCACGCTCGGGAGCAGGAAAAACCTGGAAATCGTCATCAAAGAACTGAACCGCTTGTACCCCAAGTTCCTCCCTGAGATCCCTTCCGCTGAAAAGTTGGACGATGCCATCCAGTTTGCCCTGAGCGAATACCGACCCGACCTGCGTCACACCATCCCCGACAGAGGCGGCAAGAACAGGGACAAGCAGCCCAAACAGCCCCAGCAGCCAACACCAAAGCCGGCCAAGAAGAAGCCTCTCGAGTACATGTCGGTCGATGTCCAGACTAAGGATGTGCTCGAGGCACTGGAGAAGACGTTTGGCCCCGCGGGGCCCGAAGAATCGCGGTTCTTCAAACAGCTTCAAGGAACGCGGCGAGTCCAGCACAAATTCCATGTCACTCTGATGCACCGAGCCAGCGCGAAGATGCATCCGGAGCTGTGGGACCGCTACACACGCGTCCATGAGGCACAAGGAGCCAACACCCCCGACGGCAAGCTCGGCGAGATTGAAGTGCTAATGGAGCGCGTCGTCTATGACAGCCGCATTATGGCCATTGTTGTGCGCCTTGTCCCCAAAGATGACGAAGGCGAGTGCAAGTGGGAGTGTGTCAACAAAGTGGCGCATATAACAGTCGGCACCCGCGACGATGCGGTCAAGCCCAAGGAAAGCAACGACTTGTTGGGGCGTTGGCTCGAGGAGGACAGCGGTGGACAGACGGGCATATCGGAGTTAGTCATTGAGGGAAAGCCGTTACTGAAAGGCGTGATCCGCGGGGTGCTTGCCAAGTAGGATGATGAGCGAGTTACCAGGGATGAACAACCCAATGGACGTGCTAATGGACAGTCAAACGGTCGTGGAAACGGCCGCGGTAACGGGCGAGGATCGCATCATGGTAGGGGCAACTGGTCGAGGCGTGGAAGGGGCAGAGGTCGGGCGTAAGTGTGATGACATGGGACTTGCGCAGATTATGCCTTGATCTCCCTTGGGGAACTTCTAGTTGTTTGATGCGCCATTTTTGGTGGGTTTCTGTGGAGGGTATCTAGAGTTTAGGAGTTTCGTTCTAGGTCTGACCTGTCACCGCCAATTTCAAGGGAAAAGCCCTCAGTCGTGCTTTACTCAGATTTCATTCTTTGGCGAATAGTGTGAAAGCGCATTCTTGCCGTTTATTCAATACTTGATTCATTGTCGAAGACGCTGCATGGGGCTGGTGCTTTTTAACTTATTTATCCGCTCTACCCAACTCTGCGGCCCCACCAAATCCATCTACTCGCTGAAGCTGTTTGTAGCTTCTACAAATCCAGTCCATTGCCTGAGCGCCTCGCCGCTCTTGATTGCCCACCTCGCCCTGCGGACGCCCTCCTTCCAGCGGCCACCGCCCGGGCCACGCTCCGTGATGACTGCCCCGTTGTCTCCATAGCCCATGTGGCTAGTGTCTGCCTCGCAGATTCCAGAAACTACAAACAACGCCGCCGTGTTGATCAGCACAAAGTGCAGAATCGGGTCGTCATCAGGCATCTCGCCGCGGAGAATCCGTTCCAGAATCGCCGCATTCTCCTGGGGCTCCTTGCCGGGGGATACCTCACTGAGTGGATGGGCGGGGAGGCCAAAGTCCCGGGGGTGCAGCCGGAAGTGTTCGATCGAGATTGGCCCTGAGGGGGACTGCTCGCGCACGCTCCAGCATAGTGTATCACCTGCGATGCTGATTTCGTCGAGTTCTTCGTCGCCGCAGACGATGAGGGCCTTGTGCGCCCCGGAGAGGCGCATTGCCTCGGCATAGATGGCGCCGATGTCTTTGCGGGCGACGCCGACCATGCGTGCTTCGAGGAGGGATGGGGGGGAGAGCGCACAGGAGGGGAGGTCGGCGGGATTGGCGAGTGGACCAAGGAGGTTGAAGACAGTGCGCCAGGGCAGCTGGCGCCGGACGGGCGCAACGTGCCTCATACCTGGATGGAAGACAGGGGCAAAGAGGAAGGCGTAATTGGTTTGGTGGTATAAAGAGACAATGGTGTCTGGGCGGACACGCGAGATTTGAGGGGGCCGAGGGGGCATGCAGGCGAGGAGGTCAGCGGAGCCGGACTTGGAGGTCGAAGCTTTATTGCCATGTTTGGCAATGAGGAGGAGACTCGAGGCAAGGATCGAGGAGGTGGTGCTGATATTGAAGGTGTTATGAGAATCGCCTCCTGTGCCAACAATGTCGCACTAGGTTTAGTAGTTAGCTTGGATGAACCGATGAGAGGGGTAAGAGGGGAGAGTACAAGACCGCCATGGTAGTCACCTTCTCTCCTCCCTTTCTTCTCGACGACGGACTGGAGCTCCGAAGCGTCAATCTTCGCCGCCGCCTTCAGCATGGCGGCGGCTGTCTTGGCGAGGACATCGGCCTGACGATCAAGGCCCGTGAAGTGGAGGGTGATGAGCAGCGAGCTAGCTTGGACCTCTGAAACCTGGTTTGTGAAGAAATAGGAGATGGCTTCTGCAATTTCATCGGCTGTTACGGGCTTGGGATGTCCGAGGGGCCACAGACGACTGAGCAATGGCTTGAGATCAACGTGGGGGAGCTGGGCATGGGCCGACGTCGGGGGAGGAGCGGCCATTGTTGGCAGTTGGAGAATATGGCGACAAGTGCTAGCAGGCAGACAATATTACTCGCAATTCTAGTTTTCTGAGAACTCAGGAGCCCAACATGAGCACATCGACACCAGTTGACTCATCATGTCCAGACTTCGGTTCTGTGTGTCTCAATTGCTTCCGTTCATTCCCCAATGCCCCGCGATGACTGACCCCTGGCGGGGTCCTGCAGGGATTAATGACAAGGGTTCTTGGCAGAATTGGGCGGTGACATTTAGCGGGTTGCTGGCTTGGAGCCTGGAGTGGTCCTTGCGCTGCGCATTGGCAGCAACGCCAAAATTTCGGCCAAGCTGGTTCAAAGATCGCGAAGATCCACCCAAAGCCGAAGCCAGCGACGGACGGGTGTTGTTTGTTGGCCAGGTAAGGATTCGACGACACCCGCGAAGCAGGTATTCCAAACTGACATGGCCCAAAGATAACACCATGCCGCCGAGATTACGATGCCCGGCCTCCCGCGGCCTCCACTCCAGCCTCAAGACGGCGCGGATACCTTCTCGTCCCGCCGCCCTCTTCTTTCCCTCTGCCTCATCAACTCTCTCGACAACAAGGCATTATGCCTCTGCCGGTGCTCCCACTGTCTCTCGGTTGTTAGTACCAGCTGATTACATACCACCAACCAAACCGCCGACTGCTCGTCCCGCAGACGTCCGGAAATCCCAATTGCTTCGAAGCTATACTTCCCTCCTCCGGTCAACGCCTCTAATGCTGATCTTTCAACACAACAATCTCACTGCGGTAGAATGGGCTGCGATACGACGAGAACTCCGAGTTGCGTTGGCCGAAGTCCCGGTTGGATCTGACGGTGTCGACGTCTCGCCTAGAATTGGCATCCAGGTGATCCGGACACGCATCTTCGACGTAGCTCTCAAGATTATTGAATTTTTCGACCCTTCCAAAGTCCAACCTACTCTGGCAACGACCCTCACCGGCAAGAAGGTCAAGACAGTGTACAACCACGACCTGTCTGAGGCGGCGTACAAGGCGATCAAGACGGCAGACAAGGCCGGTTTAGCCGAAAGCAACTCGGATTATGCCCAATTGGCGCCTTTGATGGTTGGGCCACTGGCTGTGCTCACCTTTCCAACCGTCTCCCCCGCGCATCTGGCAGCTGCGTTGAAAATACTTTCGCCAAGTCCTCCGGCATTCCCGCCACCGCCCAAGAAGAAGTCGCCTGGATACTACGACCCCATAGCACAAAACGGACTGCATAAGCTATTGCTAGTTGGCGGTCGTATCGAGGGTAAAGTGTTCGATGTGGACGGCGTGCAGTGGGTCGGTGGCATTGAGGGTGGCCTTGATAGCTTGCGTGCGCAGCTTATGCACATGTTGCAGAGCGCTGGACTTGGCCTTACTACCGCTCTTGAGGGCGCCAGTAAGAGTCTATGGTTGACGATGGAAAGCCGACGGAGTGTACTGGAAGAGGCCGAGAAGGGGCCAGAGGAGACTGCCAAGCCTGAGAGCTAGACTCCCAAGTTTTCGATATCCATGTGTAGAACTGTCTCATGTAAAATACTATGTAACAAGTACAGTTGGTATAAACTGAAGGGGCGATTACTGTGTGATTATATCTTGTAACTGACGAATGATGAGGTATCTGCCTGGGGAGGTAGCTCTTGCTGGTGGACCTCAACACAGCGGGCGGACCCCGCAATTTGACAAAGTTCCCGCAGTTGTCGCGCTTCGGTTGCGCGTCGTCACTCACCCACCTTCTTGATGCGGCTCAGCCCTCCAGCAGCGTCAACACTCCAAGCTGCCCTCGTCAGCCGGCTGATCATCCCCTCGCAGTTGCAACCTTGAAGTCTGGTATCACCGTCGCACTCCCACTCATCATCCTCCACCCATCAATCGCATCATGAACCAACCGTAGCACCCTGGGTACTATACACCTCGACCTACCCCATCTCTCCGTCCGACGCAAACCCACGCCGATCATATTAACCGTCTTACGCGAAGCAAACCGGCTTTGCTCGACATCAAAAAGCACGCACTACTCACTGCTCGACTCAACTCGGGCCCCCGATTCCTGACACATGGATTTCGCTCCATACCAGTCCTCCCCGCCAGAGCACGGGCGCACTCTCTCCCCCGATGATGGGCCTACCTCCCCGCGCACCTCATTCGACAACCGCCGTTCCTACTCGCCAAACTACCAGCAGCGGCCGTCCCAGGTGTCACCGCCCCCTCTGCAGCACCCACAACCTCAACGCGCGTGGTCGAGCGATGTAGTGCAAGATACGGGCGGAGGATACCGGAGTCCCGTTGGTGGAGGGCAGGGAGGGAACGGATGGGGAGTTGGAGGGGCGAGCGACTACTTCGGCATGCTGGGCGCAAGAGAGGGCATGGTCTCCGAGTTTGATACAAGTTTGGGACTGAGACTAGACTACGAGGCCTGCCTGGCTTATCTAGCGTTGCCGCCGCTGGGGCCGATTCTGCTGTTGATATTAGAGAGGAAAAGCGATTACGTGCGGTAGGTCTCGACCATGGATGCCGAGAAATTGAGACCGGAGCGCTGATATGGATGGGCATGTAGATTTCACGCGTGGCAGTCGAGCTTGCTGTTCACGGCCATACTGGTTGTGCATCTCGTCTTCTCCTGGAGCAGTTTCCTGAGTTGGGTTCTTTTCCTGGCAGATTTGGCGCTGGTTGCTTGGCTGGTTCTTATGGCGTACCGAGATGCGGATACGTTAGACAGGTCTGTCTTGGGCCTCATTAAGTGTATGCGGTAGAGTGCGCCCATGCTGACATTCTGGCAGATACGAGGTTCCCATCGTGGGACCGATAGCAAGCAGGATTCTTGACGACGAGTAATAGCGAATGGATTGGTGCGGCAGTTCGTCTTCTCGGCACTGTACATATATCCCATGTTTTAATATGTGCATTTTCCATTGGGAGTGGGTTATGGTTATCTCTTTGTGCTATAATATCGGAGCAGGAAGCTCGAGAAGATCGGAGCACAGGTTGGTGGCTTTCTTTGCGTGTTGAGGGCTATCACGAAGGAGACAATGTCATTGCGTAGACGCGATGTGAGCTGTGCAGATCCCATAGTTCATCCAAATATGTATCAATTTGAGAATTGGCCTGCATCAGAGTTATGATTGTGAGTTGAGGAGCATCGATGATTGAGGCAGCTGAAGCTTGAGAGCTGAGTCGCCGTTGATTGGCTGGAAGTGGGGCTGACGGGCCCACCGCCGGGCTTGCCTGGTTACGTCGCGCTTTTGCCTGCAGCAGCTCCAGCCGAGCTTGGTGCTTTGCACCACCTCGCCCAACCGCATTTCTCAGCAGCATTTTCAACCCTTTCAGCATCGAACAAGCAAGCTTCGCAAACGCATAATCTGAGGCTGGAGCATCGCGGATTTGTTTGATCAGTATCGTCCCTAATAGACTTCGATCCAATCAAACCGATCCCTCCAAACTAGCAGCGCAAACGCCCAAGATGTCGACACTTGAGGAGCTTGACGATCTCGATCGCCGCGATCGCGACGACAAGAAGGATAAGAAGGACGACAAGAATAAGAGCAAGAGCGATGGCGACGCCGACGCCGACATGAAGGATGCGGAACCCGAGGAGGATGTTTTGGACGAGGAGATCCTCAACCTCAGCACCCAGGACATTCTGACGCGCAAGCGGCTACTAGAGAATGATTCCAGGATTATGAAGAGTGAATTCCAGCGGTTATCGCACGAGAAAGCCACCATGGCAGAGAAGATCAAGGAGAATATGGAGAAGATTGCCAACAACCGGTAAGGCTACCAGATTAGGCGGGGCCCACGTCAGTTGCTAACATGAGGGGTAGCCAACTTCCATATCTCGTCGGCAACGTTGTCGAGCTTCTGGACCTTGACCCAACGGCAGAATCGTCAGAGGAGGGCGCGAACATTGATCTCGATGCGACGCGGGTGGGGAAATCGGCTGTCATTAAAACGTCAACGCGACAAACCATCTTTCTGCCACTCATCGGCCTCGTCGACCCCAACAAGCTTAAGCCTGGTGACTTGATCGGTGTCAACAAGGACTCGTACCTCATCCTCGATACTCTTCCCGCCGAGTACGACAGCAGAGTCAAGGCCATGGAGGTTGATGAAAAGCCAACGGAGAAGTACAGCGACGTGGGTGGTCTGGACAAACAAATCGAGGAGCTTGTTGAGGCCATCGTCTGGCCTATGAAGGAGGCTGATCGGTTCAAGAAAATCGGCATCAAGGCTCCCAAGGGTAAGATTGCGCCGTGGCAGCTCGCGGTCTTGACAGTTTTGCTAACTCTCATCCAGGAGCTCTGATGTACGGCCCTCCCGGCACGGGCAAGACATTGCTCGCCAGAGCCTGCGCCGCCCAGACCGATGCTACCTTCCTCAAGCTTGCAGGCCCTCAGCTGGTGCAAATGTTCATTGGTGACGGAGCAAAGTTGGTCCGAGATTGTTTTGCACTTGCCAAGGAGAAGGCCCCTGCGATTATCTTTATTGATGAGCTGGACGCTGTGGGCACAAAGCGTTTCGACAGCGAGAAGAGCGGTGATCGCGAGGTTCAGAGAACAATGTTAGAGCTGCTGAACCAGTTGGACGGATTCGCTTCAGATGACCGGATCAAGGTCTTGGCAGCAACAAATCGCGTTGACGTCCTAGACCCTGCCTTGCTACGATCCGGCCGTCTCGACCGCAAGATCGAGTTCCCCCTTCCCAATGAGGAGGCACGCGCTCAAATTCTCAAGATTCACTCCAGGAAGATGAAGGTTGACCCTGCTGTCAACTGGAGCGAGTTGGCGCGCAGTACCGATGAGTTTGGCGGTGCTATGCTGAAGGCAGTGTGCGTTGAGGCTGGCATGATTGCGTTGCGAATGGGCAAGAATAAGATTGGCCACGAGCATTATGTTGATGCCATCGCTGAAGTACAGGCCAAGAAGAAGGATGTAAGTTTGACCCGCTTGCTTTGTCTTCATTTCAAGTTTACGCTAACATGCGTCTCAGACGGTCAATTTCTATGCTTAATCTGGACCACACGGTAGAGAGCGGAACCTCGGCGGACCAGGCGCACTTGCATCAGAACTGTGACGACTTGGCGATGGGAAACCTTTGTAAGATTACTTGGTTCTGGTGGCGTCAATACACCGTGTTTGCGAATGGGCCGCCAATGATACTGACTATCACATTATAACTGTGACATGAATATGGTGGTTCCGCCCCCCTCATATCTTAGACTGCAAGCCTTTGCCGTCTGCTCCGTGAGGTGCTTCGGCCACTAATTCTTTGCCGAGAGCCTGACTGCACCTGCGACTAGTTATGGCCCGCGGTTTTCGCCAAGTTGCTGTCCTATTAGGTCCTACATGTACTGGCGCTTCGAGGCAGGAATGCCGAGATTGATCATAGACACAAACCTAGATCCCATGCTGAACGGTTCACAATAGCTTTCTTGTGCCAGCAATATCAAATATCCGAGTCTTCAGAGAGGATTTACTGGTGACAAATGGAGATAACGCCAGCATGACACTACTCTTGGGGTGAGACAGGTGTGGGGGCTGGGCCTTACTCCTGCGTCCTTTGCTGTGCCGCACGGGATAGCCAAATCGATCCAACCGCCCGAAGGCTACCCGATGTCATGCATCAATGGCTGAAAAACATCAGATGAAAGTTGAAATCGGCCCCCAATTGTGCCGTACGTGAGTCCATTCTTATTCTAGCCTAGTGGGAACTCTAATAGAACCTCGTCGATGACGAAAGCATGGTAGATGTTTATTCAGGGGAGATTGGGGATGGGGCGGACTCAACCTTGAAGTGCGAGGCGAACCCCCCCATCTTATGAAATGACTGGCGCAAGGTTTTTGAGCATTCTTCTAAATACAATCCAACCCCTGAAAGATTGTTAGCGTGGGACTTGGTAAGTATCTATCCAGCAGGGGTTTGTGCAACATATGAACATCTGGGAAGCTATTTTGCGAGGGGTCAAGCCAGAATTATTTAGGCCTTAAGTCTGACATTCAGGGACTTTAAATTTACTCCTTAGGGCCTCAAGTTTTTACCATGGCCCCTCAACAAGAGCAAAGAATGCCGGGGGGAGATTGGCCCAGAAGAAGCTGCAGCCAAGCCGTGAAGTGCCGCGCGAACAATCTTTTAGGGGCTGGATTGTATAATCGAGTCCCGACTTTTCCGGCTATGGCATAGTCGATTCGTCATTTGCACCGCTGGCTTCTTAGTGGCGGTTGTGGCGAAGGTGTATCTAGTCCACATCATTGGGTCGACTCAGAGGTAAGCTTCCCGCATCAAAACAAACCCTCTCCCATGACCGGCTCGAGTTTAGGCCCTCATCCCGAGGGAAGGGACTTTACGCCGCTCAACCCACACCCTATTTGCATTTCTGCAGTATATAAAAAGGTGCACGCGCGGCCTGCTCCTGAAAGATCATAACCCTTCCTCAGATTGAAACACGAACGCGCAGTCATTGCCTCGATTGACAGACATGTGCTGAGTTGAAACTCTCTTATACCAATCTAGGCTGTTCTTCCCCCTTTGGTTGAGCTGTGCCTCTCCGGGGGTGGGGAGTTTCATCACCACTACATGTCGGATCGGAATCTGCTATTCTTTCATGTTACAGCCCAGTTCGCCTACGTTCTTGCCCTGCGTGAGCAGGAAGAGGCCGGGTGGATTTGTCGGTCGTGAAGAAAACAGAGGAAGCCCTTTTGTCGTTGTGGCAATGACTGGACTGCTTGTGGGCTGCCCGGGGGCTGGAGGATGCCATCTTGGCACCTCCCCTCCCCCCAACTTCATGTTGATGGGGCGGACTATGATGAATAGCTACTCTGATTGCAAGAGCACACGCAAAGGCCAGGTTGCAAAACTTGCCACACAGAACCTTTTGTTCTGCTGGCGAAGACGCAGAGTCGGCGGCCCTATGAACTGAGTCATTTGTCATTAAAGTTCTATCGTTGATGGTGTTTGGACCCTTGGAGTGTGGTGTGTTTTCTCGTGTTTGAAATTATGGGTAGATCTTCGATCAATCTATTAATGTTTGTCTAGAGTTGAGATTACGTTTATTTTTCTATGGTTGCATTTCTTGCTGGCTGGATTTGCCTCATCACCACGTCGAGTGCGATTGACTATAGCCATCGGCAGACTCCGGTTTACTGAACCGGGAACAATGCCTTGGGGCCGTTATCGAACCTCAAAGGCCCAGATTTAGTTCGGGGAAAGAGAATACCAATGACTGCCCAGCCGAAAACCCGCACGTGAGCAATCCCATTGGGACTGGCTAGACTGCACAGCGCCCGCGCCCGGGGGCTGTCTGGTTTTCAGTTTGTAACACTCCCACGTTCCCGATTCTAAACTGCACTAAACAAAAGACTGTTATTCGCCCTATCTGTCTGTTCTTATCTCATCCCATACGCCTTGCAGCTTGCAGCTTGCCACGTCGTTCCCCGCGCGCCATCACCCTTGTTTGCTGCCAGTGGGCATTTTGCAGGCGCCGAGGGACGTTTGCCTCGCGAGGCTCTGGGGGGTGATGTGACAAGCGAAATGCGCAATCCGCCCTGATGTTCAGCTGCAGGCCTCTAGTCCGATACGATTGTGCCGGAAAATCCGGGAACTCGAGTCATGTCATGATCACAAACGGCATGGCGGTGTGTGGGCGTGCATTTGCATGCATGCATGCTCGGGGAGCCTTCCAGTCTCTCAGCCGCTGCAACCCTGGGCGGTGGCTGTGTGTCTTGGAACAAATTGCACACCACAGTCACTTTGGCTCTTGGTACCAATATGGCTTACCCGATTCAATCACCCCAGATTCGAAACGGCTTGGAGCCTTGTTGTCGTGTGGTGTGTTACTGTCTTGGTTGAAAATGGTCTGCCATCCAACCCGTGTCGCCATGGTGCTCCCGGCCTTTTTTGTTCTCTTTTCGACTGGTTCTCGTCCTTTCAACTTGACGATCTAATTACCTATCTCTTCTTTGAGAGATTGCACGGCCATGGAAAATTCAGGTAGCGATAGGGACATTGAGTTGGAGCCGGTCGCCCAGAATAGGGAGAATAGTCGAGGTGATCATCACCCAGATTCGAAACATGTTGGACCGCAGACTGGCCTGAGGCAAGATTTTTTGACAACGAGGTCCTGAGCAAGACTAACGTGACCTAGAGCGGATCTCAAGGAGCGCCATGTCAACATGATTGGCTTCTCCTATGTCCTCGGTGTGTAAGTTTGACCTCCTCCTCCTCCTCGCGCTAGGTGGTTTGTAACTGACCTTGACAGAGGACTCTGGCTGAGCTCAGGGCAGGTAATCAACATGGCTGGGCCAGGTCTCGCTTTAGTTGCTTACCTGCTTGTTGGAACCCTCATGTGGTCTGTGTGATGCTCCTGGCCAGTTGAGGCAAAGTGGTTCGGGAAACTGACGAGATAAAAGGTCTGCCATGGCGTCCATGGGAGAAATGACGGCTCTCTTTCCCGTCAAAGGGCCAACTTTCGAGTTTGTCCGAAGATTCACTGACGAGTCGGTTGGCTACGCTTGCGCCTGGATGTTGTGGCTCAACTGCGTGGTTGTTGCCGCTGTCGAGATCCTGGCGGTAACTGAGATCTTTCGATTCCAGGTCGGCACCAAATATCTCACAGAGATCCTGAAATTTCCAGAAGGCACCACTTTTGGCTGGAAATCAACCGTGAAAGTGGCGCCCCCCGTCTGGGTCATCATCTTCCTGCTCGTCGAATTGCTACTTAATCTCTTGCCAGTCAAGTTTTTTGGCAGAGTTGAGTACGTCGTGGGCTGCTCCAAGATTATCTTCATAGTGGCCTTGATCATGATAAACATGATCCTGCACGCCAGGCAAACCCACGACCAGCCGTTTTGGACTTGGAATGCACCATGGGACTACAAATCTACCAACTGGACTGTTAAGCCCCTGGACACTACTAATCCTGAAGATCCGGGAGTCATCTTCGATGGCCCATTGGGCACGTTTACCTCGCTATGGACAGCCATTGGCACCGCTGTCTTCTCCATGAGCGGATGGGAGATAATTCTTCTAACAGCTCCGGAGAATCGGGATCTCATGCGCAACGAGACCACGAAGCTCTCCAGTCGCAAGATTGCACTACGAGTCATCTTGCTGTACAGTCTAGCCATCTTCACAGTTGGCCTCAATGTACCTTACGACGAACCGGGATTCCGGGCTATCACCATATCTCGCGTGTCCGGCGGGCAGAACAGCCCGTTTGTGCTCGCAGCAATCCGGGAGCGTGTTCCGTTTCTACCACATTTCATCAATGGCTTCTTCATCTTTTCGGCAACCACGACGGGCGTGAATGCTCTCTACTCGGCTTCAAGATTGCTCCATGCGATTGCGAGTCTCAGCAAAGCCTGTAAGTGGTCCTGCAAATATACTCCTAGAGTTGTCTTCTAAATGACCACTAGGGCCAAGTTGGGGCTGGGTTGAGGCAATCCGATCCCGCCTGGAGCTGACTAGGTGGGGAGTTCCCATGAATGCCGTATTCATCTCCTGGATGTTCGCATTCATTGCGTTTCTCGCCAAGGAGCCCACCATTGACGGTGATCGAGCAATTAGAGCAGCCTCTTCCCTGACTCTGGGACGCTTGTCGAATGTTGCCTCATCGTGTATGCTTATTGTTTACGCTCTAAACTGCTTTACCTACCTCCTCTTCTTTAGGGAGTAAGTTACCTTCCAAAAAAGTTCAGGCTGGATCATACGCTAACTACCTATTCTCCACAGGCTGGAGCAGGTGGTAGAGGGGAACCGTGATGCTGAGCTTGACATTGCCCCAGACCGTCAGGATCTGCGCGAGCCGTACAACCGCACGCAGAACCCAAGCTTTCCTTATCGCTCACATTTGCAGTGGCTCCGGGCCTTGTATGCCCTAGTGTTCTCCGTCCTACTCATCATCTTCAAGGGTTGGAAGTCATTTGTGCCCCCTTTTGATCCTCAGGACTTTATAGCTTCGTACATTGCTGTGAGTGGTTCTTCCGGATATGTATTTGGGAAATGCACACTGACGTGTTTTAGATTGTAATATTTCTGGTTCTTACTACGGGCTATTTCTTTGCCCTCCACGGATTCCATCCCAGGGGATGGCGCATCTCAGCTCAGCGGTTTGCTGGGCTCAGCGTTATTGGACCTGTTGTTGTACAGAACTCAACCAAGCGGAGAGGCGAATTTGCTTGGCCAGCTGGGAAAGGACGTTATCAGGAGAAGGCAAAGGCTGTAGCAGAGTGGGTCTGGGTCTGGCTCAAGTAGAACTGTCCGAGTAGCTGCAATTTGAGAGTATTAGAAATCCGTGCACGCGACAGTGTGGCTCTCTCAGCTTCCTGAATCCGGAATCTTGCTGATCGGTTATCGGCCGACGTCACGGATGGGGGCAGTGCACGAAAAGGGCTGCGCGACGTCAATGGTATTGGCCGTTGCTTATCGCAATTTCAGGGCCAGGAATGAGTCAAAGTCCCAGAGCCTTGTGGAAGCAACAAGAAAGCATGGATTTGGCTGGAATGCCGTGCAACACTAGCGGCAGGTGGGTGTTGGCCTTGCATGTGTGAAGGTGGGCAGCTGAGATCGGGCGGGACGGGATAAAAAACGCCCAAGCTAAACCAGACAGCATGCAGTGGCACAAATTCTGGCGCTAACAAGCTGCACAATGTGGCGGGACATCAGACGACGCGGGGGTAACCTAGGTCCCTAGGCACTAGGTAGAGGGTGTGCGCCGACTGCCCCAAGTCAGAGGGACACTCCAGGTCCTTCCTCCTTGGTCCTCGGTCACCACATGTTTGCCGCTCATCCCACCCCGCTCCAGTTGTGCTCCTTCCCCTTCTACAACCGACTCCACCGAGAAACGGCCGAGAAACATGCGAGATGCTGGACCCGGATGGTGAGCACGCCAGTATCTGGCCCTTGCTGGATGGTCGACGGGATAAAGACGTCTTGATCTCGGAGCTCGTCGGCTCTTATTTTCTCAATTTGCACAGCGCACCTTCCACACCGGACGGAAAACTTGATATTACGCGACAATTCTTGACCAAACTGAAGGTCTTTTTCGACCATCAGCTCTGCTACTCGGTGAACAGGATTGCCTCCAAGGACCATGTCATCTCTGGAGACCTATGCTTTAAGACGCTGGTCTTGGTCATTGACATTGGGCTTGAGGCCGAAAATGACCTCTCGTTCCGATCCCTGGTGTTTTTCACCATTCTGGCGATTTTCCGTGCATTCAGTTTATATCCGGAAAAACTAGACCGCACACGTGCAGACGCCCTGCGCAGGAAGTTTGCAAATATTCAACAGGCATGGGGGCGCCAGGACGGTGACGTTTCACACTTTATTCTTTCGACATGGTTGCCAGCGACAGTCGACTTCTTGCGACGACCCTTCACCGGACGCTGGACCATCAGGGAATTCGGATCGCTAGATTCGTACAAGTCCAGATACCAACAACTCGACCGGGTAGGGAGTCACCTAGAACACAACGAGAGACTAAATATTGGATTGCCTGGTGCTGACACCTCTTCCCTCTCTCAGTCTCCTTTCTGCTCCAACTCTCTAAACGCGACCCAGCAAGACATAACTGCGTCAATAGAGGACTGTGCACATGTCATACGGGTGGCATTTCGAAGCTCGGCTGATGGGGGGGGATTGGAGGCATTCTGGGACTCGTACGATGTGGCTTGGGCCTTGCTTGAACTTTCAACCGCTTCTCAACTGAAGGCTGCCCCTTTCCACACACTACCGGCGGTACAGAACTTATATGAGATGGTTCAGGGGCTTCAAGCGCAATCGGGTCGACCTAGCCAATTGGTATTACAATACTTTATGATTGATAGCATTTCTCATCTCTCTGGGCAATCTCAGGTACGCAGAAGTCAGTTTCAGGCAGTTGACATATGCTGACTCACCTAGCTGCCCTTTAGCACCTTACTCTCTGATGCTACGAAGGGGGTTATCGGGAAGGCGATTGATGATTTCGAAAACTATCTCACGAAACGGGACGAAACGCTCAAGGAGCAGTATCAAGAGGCGCCCAAGCCCGAAGTGGACGAGAGCTCCCAGCCCCGACGCACCTTAACTGGCCCAACCATCCGAGGCTCCCCTGATCCGGGGGCGTCGAGGTATTCTCACCTTTTTTCAGACAAACCGTGGGGCAATGGCGGTCCTCTGCTTCAGTCATCTGAACTCTTTGCCTCATACCTTGAGGCCCCTAGTCGCATCGGGCAGTCGATGGTCATGTGCCCACAGGTTTCTGCTAGCTACAACCCCTATCAGCAGTCCATAAACCCCCCTGCGAGTCTTGTGGTAGAGAGCGAAGGCGGGGAAAGCCGGACGCCCAGCATCTCTTCCACTTCGGGAACCTCGATATCGAATATTCCGGGAGACGCTACGCACTCACTAGCCTGGGATCTTCATTCTCGCTCCGCCACTCATCCTGAGTTGGTGATACCGACTGCTCCTCTGGGTCCACCATTTTCCAATGAGTTACGCCCACACATGTCATCCCGAAAGGATTCCTATAGCACCCGAAATTCGGGATCTTCAGGCAGATCGGGCGCGACTTTTAGTGCCATGAAGGGAAAGCTCACGAGTTTCAAGCGATTTGCAACGGGCGAACGTGAAGGTCGGGTAGAGGGCGCGGCGAAAATAGGACTGCCTGAACACCTCCGCTTTTCCTTCTCAAATGCTGCGGACAGAATCTTCCTGTGGGATAAAGGGGATGCGGCTCGCATCGCTATCATCGATACCACAGGTTCAAAGTTTCAACGGGGTTGGAAGGTGAACATACACGAGCATGTCAAAGATGCGACATTCGCCGAGGCCGGCGTGGTGGGAGGATCTGATACCGTCGCTACTGTTGTCTACGATGGATCAGAGAAGCGCTATAAAGTTCTCTGTTTCAAGATCAGACAGGCTGAGATCTTGGAACCACTCGTTGCCCAACTGCCCGAAGGGGATGGGTTGCCCAAGGCTATGGCCATCTCTCGAGACCGAGAGTCTCCTTTGCTCGCCGTTGCCTGTGAGACAAAGGTTTACGTCTATCGTCTCCAGAATGATAAGCTGATCGTATGTTCAAAATTATTTGGGCTCAAGGCGTTTGGAGCCGGTCACAAGACAAAGACAGGTCAACTTCGACAACGTGCCAGCTTCTCGTTAAACTCCGAAGTCCTCATCGTCGCAACGCAGATGCCACCTGACACGAAGGGCCAGAAAAGGGCCAATGTTTACATCCGCGCATGGTCATGCCGATCGGAGGGCTCTACAGAGCCGACACGGCCATTCCTAGATCAGCTGACGGATTTGAGTGCAGTATGATCCATTGCGCCCTCCACCATCGCCAGCTTGCAGTGCTAACTTTATAACCTTAGGGTGGTACCGATGACAAGGGAATCCTATCTGTTTTCTCGGCCCCTATCAAAGAAATGGATGAGGGCCGGCGGACTTCATGGCTCGCGTTCCTTGCCGCTTGCGACTCTACAGCATATCATTCGACATTCCTGCCGACAGGTGATAAACTGTTGATTGATAGGAGGTGTTCAAGGCTCGCCGCGGCAACTCAGGGGCCAAGGGGTCCAGATGGAGATGTGCAGTATCTATTCATAGCCACCAGTGGCAAACTCTACCTTCATACGAATCTTCGGACTACGGTCCCAAAGGACATTACCAAGGTTACTAGTTTTCACCCTGGACCTCCGGCCGAGGTGGGGCTTACGGATGATGGCTACGGCCTTGTGGTTTGGAAGTCTGGAGACTCGTTGATGCTGGGGCGAGTGGATACGAAGAAGGAGCATGGTAGTGCCGAGCTGCAGGGCTGCAAAATCGAGGGGTTGTTTCAGGAACTAGTGGCTCGAGGTTGATTCAGGTGATGCATCGGTGTACAATACCCTACGGCGTTTATAGTTGGTATACTAATGGAAATTTTATCTTGGTATTTTGGCTATTGGGTAGTGGCGTGTGGCACTCCATGCTACCCCAGGTCACTCTTTGGGAAGTCTTGCCAGGGAGGGATTGGTACCTATCTACGAAGTACACACAATGGTCACTCGGTGGCCTGAGAGACAGACCATGTGTCTAGCCGCATTGACTCAATTCAGAGCTTTCGATGTGAACGCCCAGCGTGTGAATTTTTTTGGGGTTTTCCACTCGGTTTGTAGTGATAGAGTCCTTTGGCAGATGTTGTAGACATTGCAGAGACGGCACATGAGGGACGCCGAGACGGGTCAAACGGCTGGTATATCTCCGAGAATGCCTGGGTTCGAGATGCAGCCGGTTGCTGTAACTATTGGTGATACCAAAATTTGCAGAGAGGGTTCACTGGGGGTAGAGGCAATTTGTATTCCGTACGATTGTTTGAATTCGCGGTCAATTGATTCAAGTCCAAGCCAAAAATGTCCAACCATCCACCTAACCTCAAAGGTACCTACCGAGGTACCTTCCTATATCTCATCCAGTTAAACCAGCTGTGAAGCAAAATATCTAGTAAGGGCTCTCATAAAACGAACAAGTACTTTCCCTACTTCTGTTCTACTTTGCTGCTATTTTGATCCGACACATCAGCGGCTTCTTCTCCCATAGAACAAACGCCCTCTGCGCTGTCCACTCCTTGCTCTCAGAGCACAGCTCTAGATCGAACCGAAACAGCACTCGCGCTAACATCAATCGCATCTCATGCATGGCCATATTCCTTCCAATGCAGTCTCGCGGACCATACGCAAACGGCTGGACGGCTTCACGACGATCTTCCGCGAATCGAGACCCTTTTTCACCAAACTCAATCCAGCGCTCGGGGTGAAAGGCATCCGGGTCGACAAAGTTGGCAGCGGAATGGTATGTAGCATAGTGGTGGACGGAAACCCGCGTGTCGCCGGCAACGTGGCGACCCGCGATGGTTCTCCCACCGGCGGGAACGACACGGGGCACGCCGACAGGTACGGGAGGAAATAGACGCAGAGCCTCCTGGATGCAGGCATTGAGGTAGCGCAGCGAGGCGGTGCTCTCCATGGTGATGTCGGCTTCGGACTTGTAGCGCGAGCGGATCTCGTGGGTAAGACGGGCGAGTTTGTCCGGCGATGAGGTGAGGAGGAAGTACGAGACGGAGGGGAGGGCGGTGCCAGTGGTTTCGCTACCAGCGAGCATGAAGACATCGGCGTGGCAGTACATTTCCTCGAGGCTGAGCAGCTGCTGCTGCTGTTTGTCCTTGGCCGCCAGGACCAGGTTCCAGATGTCGGGTTGGTCTGAGCCGCGAGCCAGGCGCTGGTCGACGCGATCGGCCGAATGGCGGAAGTGGTTGTACTTCATGTCGCGCACGAACTTGGGCTCGACAAGACGGAAAAGATTGTCGAGGACGGGGTAGTACTGGATGAACTGAGCGATGGGAATGGCCTTGATGGAGTCGAAGACGGCTTGCACCCAGGGTGAGTATTGATTGTTCTCGAGTAGGCCAAGGGGCTGGCCAAAGCTGAGGTCACCCATGATGTCAAAAGTGGTGAACTGGTACATCTGGACCAGATCAACGGACTCTGTTGTTTGTGCCGACTGCTGGAGCCGTGAGATCAACATGTCCACATGACGTTGGAAGAGCGGCTCCTGGCTCTTCAGTGCCCGATCTGAGAATGCGGGAGCAAAGAGACGACGGAAGCGGCGGTGGTCCTCGTGGGTGATGGCACTGTTGATGCCGTAGACGCCTATCAACAACGCAGGTCAGGTCAGCCATGGTTTTGATGGTGTCTGGTTGCAAGGAAAATAGGACGTACCATTAGCAGGAGAAACAAACCACTCCTTCGCCTTGGGGAACTCGCGCTCATCCTTTCCGTGGCCATGAATGGCTTTCCAAGTTGTTCCATCTTCGTCCGCAAAACTCAAATCATTAGGGCTGTAGCGTACCACGGGGCCATACCGGGTATGGAGTTTGTGCATCCACTCCACTTGCTTCCCGGTGATGCAGGCCACCCAGAAGGGTAGACGGCTCACAGCACAGGAACGTGGGCCGGGGAAACGGGCCAGAGGTTGGAAGACCAGGGAATATAGGGCAATGAAGACCAGGTATGAGATGAGCAGCACCGAAGCGGTGCTAATATTGACCCCGATGCCATGCTTGAGGACATTGGCAGTGCTGCTGGTCTGCAAGTAGGGTGCAGTTAGGGTGGAGACGTTGAAGCCTGACCCGAACATGGTGAGCTGTGCGATGAAAACTTGACCAGTCAACTTTTGTGTGCAAGAAAGTCGACGAGGGGATGAGAATAGACAAGGAGGAAACATGCCATTATAACTTGGAACTGATAACATGACCTTGTTCTGTCAGGATTCGTCACACTTGGTCCAGCCACTCGCGAATGGCTAATGCAAAACGGGCGCTCCGGTTGCTCGGTCCGTGTCTCTGATGGAGGAGGATTGGAGTGGTCAGCTGGTGTGCGCACTGTGGTAAGTCCGCTGCTCGGTGTGAGGAAGTTGCTACCAAGCGTCCACTGGTGCGTCCAGGGATCTGAGCTCTTGCATTTTTGGATCGCTGGGCTTGCAGGCCCCCCCTGCTGTGCAGGAGTGAAGAGGGATGTGCGGTCCTAGTAAGTGGATCCGAACCAGCAGTTTGGGACGTTTGGTCGGCTTCGAGAAGAAACAAAAAGACATGGTCCCTTGCAAGCTTTGAGCCATTTTCACCGGAAATCACCGGGAATGCTTCATCGTCACTGCCAACATTGTGACAACTCGGGGTGCAAAAAATGGAAGGGAAAAAATTCTTGTGTCATGTGCGCAATGATCCGGACCTGAGTCTGTCTCTCTACCTCCCGTCCCTCTCTGCCTTTCCCCCACGCGACCCTAGTTGCCCATTTTACACGAAAAGCAAGCAGCCCAAAAATTAATCAAACAAACCATGAACCCTGGCCCAAGTCCCCGATTATGTTGTAACCAAAAGCTCGGAATCATCAACCGGAACCGGTCCCGGAACCGGTTTGTCTGCCCCTTGCACCAAGATGCCTGCTTCACCCCCACTCAGGATCATCCGCCGCTGAGGCAGCAAGCGCAAACGCCTCGACCTCTTGACCTCGAGACCGCGCGTCCCAAAGTACCTCTGGCTCTCGTAACTCCAGTGCAACACGCCGCTCACACATTGGGCGAATCCGTCAATGAGCTTCTGCACGTCGAGATCAACCGGCCCCACAAAGCGCGGCACCCGGCGACGGTACAGGAATTCGAAGCGGGCCATCTTCTCAGCGCTCAGTTTGCCCGCTTTATCAATGGCTTCTTGCATGCCCAAGCCAAACTGGCTCATGATGACGGTTACAATGTTGTGTTCATCGTCGCCCACCGCCTGCTCCTTGTTGTAGGAGAGAATATCATTGGCAATCACGATCAGATCCACGGCGAGCTCTTCTAGCTCGACGATGACGGGATGGCGTCGAATCTCGTCGGGAATGTCCATGTCCATCTCGTACAGAGCAATAGTGGACGGCGCACCCGAGGTGTGTCTACGCAGAGGAAAATACGTGTCCAGGTCCAAGATGCGTGCATGGGACCGATGTTCGGCTTGCTGGGCAACGGCTTCGACATAGTCGGCCCAACTTGCCCGGAATCGCCGATGAAATGTCCGAGTGGCGGTCTTGGGGATGCGGAGATAGAATCTGCTCACCCATGTCAGAGAACTAGGCAAGGGACGGACCGGGGTGGGGGGTCCTTACTGTCGGGTGAACTCGCCGCCAACCCACTCATTACTTGGCCGCGGCATTTCTGGCCGATACATGGCGTCGATTTGGATGGCTGCCTGCTCCCACACATCTTCTGGGCTCGCACAGTCCGAGTGCTCATCGAACATGAAGAATAGATGCATGATGTCGCAGCCGGTACGGAGGAATTCCTTGGGCATGCGGGAGTAACACATGGCTGCCAGGAGATCTGGATAGGAAGAAGTCAGTGATGGTGTTTCTGGGGTCTTTGAGGGGTACAAAACTCACTCAACTTTCCCTTCTCGTGAACAAGCCTCTGGGTTTCGGCATCAAAGGCGCCGAAGCTGGCACTCCATTCGAGGCATTCTCGTTCGATCTCGGGGAGATGGGGGTTGACAAGTCTGGGCCATTTCCAGAGGTCCTCTAGGAGGGGCAGCGTGATCTCGATGTTGGTGACAAGCATTGTGGGTGAGAGGCGACTGGAATAAGTCAAAGTGTTGAAGGAAGTGAGAATGACATCAACAGTGGCACAGCACGCTTCCTCGCTCAATATGGACGAGGGCGCCGGATTTTATAGACGATGGCCCCCCAGCATAGCACCCAGCAGACATGGAAATGCCGTACATTCACCAGGCGCCGCCATGGAGCAAACTTTGACCGCAGTTACCCGTACACGGGCACCAAGGTTCCCCCATCATCCCGTGCCAGCGCCCGCACCTGTGGTCGTCATCAAGGAGTGCCCTGGCTTGTGTCTCTTCCCCTCCCTCATGTCCCGCCCTCGTGCCCCCCTCTCGGGCCCCTCTCCATCCGTCAATGATCCCTTCATCCATCGTCTTTGTGTCCGGTCCCAAGAACTTGTCATGCCAGGACCTGTTCGGTTCTCGGCAGAGGATCCGAGCGGTTGGGTTCTCATCCACTTCTTCTGGAAGGACCTAACAACCGCCCCCCGGTCGAGTTGAATCAATCAAATCGGTTGGTTGGTGTCCACCAAGTCTCAGCTCAGACCATTTTTCCGTCTGGTTGGTTGGTAGGTAGTGTAGGAAACCCTTACATATCTTAGTTTGGTTCCGAGTACACGGAGAGGGGTTTGTCAGGATCGTTAAAAAGTGGAGTCTAGTCATGGTCAAGGACACGGCACGGCACAGTGGAGAGTAGTCATCTGACAAGAGGCTGATGCGGTGTGTGGTCTGGGGCTAGTTTAGTTAACTAGAAGGGCACGGGGTCGTTGAT
>Ga0247765_1000155_pt1 | contig 54402 bp, 62 predicted proteins | sample UWRJL106311C6_FD_179949 | JGI IMG/M metagenome (GOLD analysis project Ga0247765, IMG submission 179949) | Plant litter microbial communities from Arlington Agricultural Research Station in Wisconsin, United States - UWRJ-L106-311C-6 | ecosystem: Environmental > Terrestrial > Plant litter >... | reverse complement strand
GGGGGCGGAGGGGCGGTGCCGGCGGCGCGCGTGGTCAGCGGGGGGTGGGGGGGGGGGGGGGGAGACTCGGAGTCGGAGCGGGTACTTACCAATATTGTACCAAACACTGGGTGACCATCCCAGAATGTGCCGCGCATCTTGAATTCTCTCCAGGTCGTCGCGCCCTTCTTCATTCATCGGAAAGCTGGTCCTGATACGGGGGTCTGAAAACGGCAGACGGCTTCCATCTTCATTGCATATGACGTGCCACCGCATCACCGAGCCTCGGGACCTGTCTGTCAGGACAGTCGCCGCATTGTGTCCCTTCAACACGGCTCGATGGTTGAGCACGGTCAGGCGGGGGGCATTGACTAGGAGCGCCATTGCGTCGAGCGATATCTCCAAACCTGCGAGTCCATCTGGTCGCATTGGGATGGGAAAACCCTTCGCCACTACGGGGTTCTTGAAAAGACGCTTCCAACAGCAACCACCTTCGTTGATGGTAAGCTTGTCGAGCTCACCCACAAGCAGCTCTTCTTCCGCTTCCCCAAAATCCAGTTTCAGGCACAGTGGCTCTTGCTCGATCTTTTCTTTTCCCGCTAGTGAGAACTTTGCTAGGCTGTGGCTTATCATTTCAGGGTGGGAGGACTCTCGGAGAGCCGCGCCCAGCCAGGCTAAGACCTCAGTGGTCTCGCTCAGTGAGTCGAATAATCCGGCACAGGTCACCTTGAGTAAACCTTCCTCAGCAACCTGAATGCCGATTTCTGTTCCATCAAACAGAGTTTCTGCTGGAGAATCAGTAAACATGTCCCAGTGGAGATGCAGGGGTCTGGCTGGTTGGGGCTTTACTGTGTATGACCCTAGACCTGGCTTTGGGGTCGCTTATAGTCCTCGCTGAGGTGATGGCTTCCAGCAATCCCGATACAACTGCTTCCCCAATCAGCGGCCAGGTCTGCCGTACGTACTGGATACAGGAGAGAAGCTGTGTGTTGGTCTCGTCATCCGTGCAAGTCAGGGTCAGCGCAGTAAGGAGGCAGTCGCTTCCTCCGTATCCTTGTTCTTGGATGAAATGACACGGATCCCAGGACATTTTCACCACGACCGAGTGCTTCTGAAGCGCCCGGTTGCCCCTTGGTCTGGTAAACACCGATGCAAGAGTGCGACGGAGCGAGATTAGGGTGCTGGCCCTGGTATAATCGAGGAGCGCCCGGCTCTGCACAGCGCTCTTTAGCCAGGTGTAGGAAGTTGTGGTCAGGACGTGATTGATTCGGCTCATATCCATCTCGCTCAGGTCGATTCTTTCGTCCATGTCCTTCCGCTCCTGGACAGCGTCCAAGTCGTCCAAATCAGGATTGTCCAGCGGAACCTCTTGCATGTCGACCAGCCAGTGGGATACTAGGTCTTTGACCGGAACACCCGGGATGCCCACCCACGGTGCTATGGGTCGGCTGCTTCCAGAGGCGAAACTGCCATCTGCATTGGAAGATTCTGCGGGTTCGGGTGCGTCTGGGTCTTGACTTTTTACTGCTACGCCAGCCAAGAAAGCTTTGGAAATTCGACTTGGGACTCGTTAGAACAAAAGGAGGAAATGCGTGCACCACCACGTAATGGGTGCTGCGGCGCTTACATTTTATTCTGCCTCACAAACAACCCTGCCGTCCGGCTCTCGATTGAGTCTCCTTCGGTCGTCATCCGGAGAGCGAAGATCCGAAGCAAATCCGGGAGGCACGCGATAAGCTGCGGGTTAGGTGTTTTTACGTCGGTATCGTCGCAAAGATGCTTCGCAAAAGCCTTTACATAGACTTCTACTCGGTCTTCTGGCAGCTCTAGCGATAGGCTATCGGTGTTGACCGACGCAGTATCATCCGGACCCGCATCATTAGTAGTTAGGGCATAGGAGGCCGAGCCGTACCCGGAGTCGGGAAGAGTGGTGGTTGCACCGCCCGACACCGTGGGAGGTGGCTTGATAGTCGGGGCGTGGGAGTCCGAGCTGTGTCCGGGAAGAGTTGTAGCCCGGGTCGCACCGCCCGACACAGTGGGGGGTGGCTTAGTGGTTGGCGGAGAGGTAGGTAAGGGCGGAACACGCCTGGAGTCGTTGGCGTTCTTATTGTTCAAAAACCGCTCAGACTCGGCCAAAATGACCTGGCGACCATTGGAGTCGTGAATGATGCACTGGTCGCATCGCCAGTGGAAGCGATCCGGGCAAAGTGAGTTGGTACAAGCGGGCGAGGTGTGGTAACCCAACGGCCCGTCACCGCAGTTACAGCAGTACCAAACTTCTGGTATGCACTTGTTGCGAGTAGAGCGTCTCTTTCCCATTGTGGTGTAGGTCTTGTCTGGTTTTCCTGGTTCTTGAGACCACACTGCAGATAGGACGTGAAACGGTATGAGCCCTAGAGGTTTAGGCACACCATGAAGTTTCTCACGAGGCTCCGTGAAGAAAATTCACGAGTGGGATTGTCACGGGACCAGGATCATGTGGTTAGATACGGGTGGACAAAGGAGTCCATTGGTCAAATCCATTGGTCAGACTCCGCCAGCTTGCAGCTTGAAGTGCTACCGGGCTCCAAGCACTGCCTCGATTGGACAATATGCAGTTCTCGACAAATGATATGGAGGTGGCAGTGGGGGTTGCCCGTGCACCCACACCTGGGCCAGAGCTGGTAAAAAAGGCAATTTTGTGTGCCCAGATTCGTCGCACATTATAGAAGCAAAAACGAGCTATCCCCCAGTGTCTCCAGCGGTACTGTCGCCATCACCGCCGATACTGTCCATATTACCCGCGACGACGAGATGGTCGACTCTAGTGCAGTTTGCGTTCTGAAGCAACTGCTGGACCAACCCGGGTTATCAAGCAACGTCCTCTGAGCATGGCAACTCTGGGAGATGGAAAATAAAAAGATGGAATGGAAGCTGGAGATGGGAGTTGAAGTACATGGACATAGATATAGGCTGTTGCGAAACTAGGACTGGATCTAGTGCAGGCCGCGTGGATGGTGATCCCATGCCGAACTGGATGCAGGATATGCAACACTGACATTTCTCTTTGGAAACCCCTAGACCGTAGAAGAGTAAACTGCTTTTTCCAATAAAGAAAAAACCACTCCCTGGCATCTCGCACAACACGGAGGTCATCAGTCACTAGAATAGTAACAAAGGTATAACGTAGGTGTGAAACCCCCTGGCTTTGCACTTTGGAAGCTGCTGGACGAGAAGAGGTTGGCCGCTCTTTTAGCTAACGAAATATCCGTGGAATATGACAGGTTAGTCCGCCACGTATCTGGCACCCAGGCAGGGCAAGCCTAGTTGTGAGTTGCGGCATGGTTAGAATCAACACAAAGAAAACAAGTGACACACAGCAGCTGGAATCTACTGGATATGTGGATAAAAGGGTTTGTTATATTCATGTCTCACCCCGGATGGGTATAAAAGGGCAGAGGGTTGTCGTATTGTAATAAGCTACTAGGGTGATCAAGGAAGAGCCCGATGCTGCTACGATACACAGGTGATTCACTAGCGATGAGTTGATAAAGCAGATTCCACTTCGTTACAGTGACTGATTCTTGCAGAAGGGAAAACCCCCCTGCGGGCGCCAACTACCTACAGCGGCTTTTATGCGTGTGCCAACCTATTGCGTCACTGCTGCCCCCGGCGCTGCGCAGACGCTGCGGCGGGGTTTCGCCTGCGTGTCATCTGGCCCCATTACACGTATGTCCATCTTGATCTCCTCTGTTGCAATAACTATTTGGCACTTGTACCCTAATGTGCCTCGAGATCAAAGTGCCTTTACCATTGACAACCTGGTCACCACCATCTATCAAGTCAACGCATCATCAGACCATCTTATCTGTCTTGATTATTATCATCATCCGCCTCCTCACCGTCCAGCATCCATTAACATTTGATCTCAAGCTATCCTCCTCATACTCAAACCCCAGTATTCCCTCCAATTCATCAACGGAGCCGCACCGCCGCCATGTCCTTCCTCGTCCTCCTCCTCCTCGGAGTCAACATCGCCATCAACCCCGCCGCTCAGTCGTTACTCCAAGCTATGCTCACGACTACTATCAAAGTTATTCTAACCTACCCAGAAATTATAGGCGTAGGCGTGCTGTTATGGATGCTGGAAGATGCCTTTGCGTCAAGCCGAGTTCATCGTCGGCCCGCCACCAAGGCAGTGACTGGGGGGGACAATCAACATGCCTGCCGATGCCAAGTCGGGAATCAGCCCGAGTCTACGCCGCATGGTTACCAGACGCCTGAGACTCAAAATAATTTGGGACGGAATGGTGGTTCAGTTGTTTTGGGGACTGGACCTGCTCTTAGAGAGATAGGTGTCTAGGTACTTTAGGCGGGCATCGAATCTCGTCAACATCAAAAATGGCTCCTTGTTCCTATCACAGCATGGGCAATATTGGCACTGTTATCAATAGTTGGACGGGGAAACTCAACTGTTGAACTGGACAATTCACCGCGGTTTTCAACAATCTTGCGGGAACCGACCAAAACGGAGAGAATCGGGCGGCTTCATAACATGGACACAGAAATGGAAAAATAGACGGAATTGTAGCATCTGTGAACGAGCAGGGTGGAAAAGAGAGGCGATAAAGAGAAATGTGGGTTTGTTTTTGGAGGGCTTTGAGAACATCAAGCTACTGTTGACACATACCAAACCCCGGCCGAGGTGCACATGTATATGCGTTGAGAGTCTTTGCTGTTTTTGAGGGTTCTGAGGGTTCTTGCCCTTAGGCCTATTTTTTGTTCTTTTCTTGCGCGAGGCTATATAGATAAGTGGGCAGGTAGATAGCTTTTAAATGCACGTGGAATGGCGCGAAAACGCAGAGCGATAGCTTAACAGTCAACTTTTAATTTTCGCTTCCAGCGCCACCTAGCATCTTGCTTTTTGTACGCGTCACTATGAGGACACGTGCTCATAACAAACTTCTCAACATAAAAGAAACGTCGACATCTTTTGTTAGCTTTTTTTTTCTTCACCATCTACACCCCTCATTTGTGCGGCACCACAAATGCCACCCCCCGTAGACCGAGCACTGCGCGCTCGCCAAATTCATCGCAAAGCTGCGCATCTCCGCCAAACAGACCCTAGCCATGCCGCTCTTTCTACCCTTGAAAAACTCGATCCCCATGGTGAAGCACTCGAGTTTTTGATGAGCGCAGGTGATGCAGATGCAGAAGAAGAAGAAGAAGAAGAAGAAGAAGAAGAAGAAGAAGAAGAAGAAGAAGAAGAAGAAGAAGAAGAAGAAGAAGAAGAAGAAGAAGAAGAAGAAGAAGAAGAAGAAGCATGGCTACCATCGTGGGATGACCCGGGAAGATTCAAGGGTTATTTGAACAGCACTTTTGCAAAGTGGGTGGGCGAGTATCAGCAAGCGAGGGCGGAGGAAAAGGAGGAGGAGGGGGGAGTTGACATCATCAACAACGCTGGTGACGTTTCACCGGACGGGTCACGCGACGCTTCACCTGCACCTGGGTGTGCTCCACATACAGCCAACGGTGCACTTGACGGTTCACCTGACGATAACTCAACTGTTATGGATACGCCACAACCCGCAGGCTCCAATGAAAACGGAAAAGACAAAAACACCGACCAGCAAACCCAGCTGCACGTGGCCAAAGCTACAGGATCTACAGGCGATGAACATGGGCATGCGCCGTCTTCTGCTGCTTCTACTTATACCCCTGAAGCGGAAGAAGAGGAAGAAGAGGGAGAAGAATGCGAGGAAGAGGAAGAAGGCAAAGACAGCCCCGGTGATAATCAAAATGTCGATCAAGCAATCTTCAACGGAAACCAACACAAGACCGCGCTGCAAGCCCCCCAAGATACCCCAGCCATCACCACCCATATTTCCAAATCCGACGTGGACCAACCCACGATCCAATCGCTCTGGGGCATGGTGGAGGGTTTATCCGTTGCCTCTAACAACCCAACTGCTGCTCCGGGGATTACTCCTGGCGGGGGTGCAGGTCAAATTTCTGACGGCTCGGCTAGCCTCCATGACGAAGGAGAGGCCCTTGAGGATGAGTTGGGGTTGGGGTTGGGCAGAAAGAAAGAGGAGGACTTGGCTGATGAGGAGGGGAGAATTTAGGCTCTGGCAAGGGAAGAGCAAAAACGACGCCATACCAAGATTAAAACGGCTTGGAACGAGATGAAGGATTGGCAAGCACCGATAGTTGATTGCGGTGGACGGCCCCTGATGGGTGCAGTTGGTTTGGTTTGAACTGCCGGTGTTTATTCTGGTAAAAGGGGTGTCTAGTCTAGTTACGGGGGTTGATTAAGAAGCCTGGAGCTGGGTTAGGGGTACGGGGCTGGAGTTTGGTTAGATTCAGTGCATTGGGGACATGTGAGAAAACAAGGGACTTCGGCGTCAATACTTGCACACCAAATCAGGTAATGGTTACCTGATCTTTTATGTTTACTGTTCTCAACTCTTGGCAAATTTAGAAATAGGTACCCTCTAGATAACCTTTAGTCTATTACACCAAGCGATCACGTCTGGGATATATTCATTTGATGAATTCCCATGCATATCTCGACATTTTTTAACCCGTTCCCTGATCTTGTTTCGGTTCGGGTACAGGCATGCTGATGCTGATACTAGTCCCCCTTCAAGTCCCCATGCCACATCTCTCCCTCACCAGACACGCTCGCCAATTGCCTGCCTGTGTGCTTGTACCCCTTTTATTGCATTTGACGCGTCCATTGACATTACGGCGCAGACGCGATGAATTCGCGGGAGTGCATGAGCAGTGCCGAGTACATGCCATGGATCAATTAGCCGGAGGAGGCTGGCCACGGCGATCAATGGCGACCAGGCCTCCGATGACTGCCTTACGTCGGGTGAAAAGGCGACAGCACAGGGGTTTAGGGGTTCTAATGCCGCATGTATTTTTCCTCGCCCTGCAGGCGAGTGCGCCTTGGAGGCCTCGCTTTTTTTTCCTTTTTTTTTCTTCCTCCCCAGTGACGACGGCGTCATTGCCGAACGTCGCTTTCTTCGTCGCGGAGTTGAAACAAGCTTACTGCCAAGCATGCGAGCCAATTATCGCCAAGCTCGCGGGGTGTTGTTGGGGCAATGGACGTGGTCCGTGCGGACGGCATTTTTGAGCATTTCACACATTTGACATATGACGACGATGCATCCCACCATCTAAACCATCAACCATGAGAATGTCGCGCGACAGCCGCAACGCGCTCCCTCTACGCGCAAATGACACGGCGGGCCATTATCCTCCAGTGGCTCGATTCGGTGCACGACGATAGCGTGTCCCGGAAGCGACGCAGATCGACCACGTCAATTGATGCATGTGCAGCGACCGCGACGCACCCCACTCCAGCCCCAACCGACTCCACCATGTCCATGTCGCAAACCCCCGCCAAACGTCTGCGTCGCGATTCCGATGGCTGTCTCGACCAACACCATGTTCTCGACCTCGACGCAACCCCCAGACCAACTCGCACCCGCACCCTTACCTCCTCATCCCTCACATCCTCCGATCGAACAACATCCGAAGCCTCCCGCACCTCATCCCCACGGAAACAACTCGCACGCATGCAATTGCTAGAAGATGGATTTGACCGCGCCCGATTTCGCGACGTCGACCTCCCCCCTAGCCTCGCCGAGGTAGTCAAGACACTACAACAATTAGGCCGTGGTCGGGGGGTGGTTCCCGAGGCCCACAAGGCCATGTTCGTCGCCGCCGAGGCTCAGCGGACATTTATTGACGAGTCCTGGTTTAGCCCCACCGCGGGGACCTACCTGAGCTTTGCCCAAGTTGTCGCTCTCGTCGACAAGGCGGCGAGCTGCGAGCGCAAAATGCATGATGAGGCATGCTGGAACATGGAGGTGCACCACCCCTTGTTGGCGGCCGTTTTGCGACCCGAGGGGAAATCTGGTTTGGTGGATGTTTTATACTGGTGAGTTGGACCTTGTTATTCATGTACTGGACTGGAACTGACGGGATACAAGTCCCACTGCCAAAATTGCTGCCGCCTACGCCCCTCGAAAAGCCCCAAGTCGCATGGTGGATTTTTGTCTAACCATCAACCCTGATCAAATTTCCCCAGGCGACCCTGATGCTGTCGCCATCGAAACCCATCTCCGTCTGGGTCGTCGCATTAACCACACCGGTCACGAAACCTTGCAACGAACTCCCATTGCTGTATCTATTGAGACCAAGCGTGCCCTTATTGAGGGCGATACTGCCCAGCTGCAGATGGGGGTTTGGCAGAGCTCGTTGCTGCGCATGTTGATGAGGGCCGAGGAGGCTTCCTCGGTGTTGAGGGCTCCAGAGATGCAACCGCCAGCAGCACCACCAGAAGAAACAGCGGCAGCACCGACAGCACCCGCAACCACCCCGTCAGAGTGGCTTCCCGGCATCATCGTCCAAGGCCATGAGTGGACCTTTGTCGCCACGTGTCGACGTAACGGGTCATCTCAAAATAAACCAACCTTGCTTGGTTCCATTCGCATTGGCGGCACCCAAGAGCCTTTGGAGGTTTATTGTTTGATGGCGGCTATTGCGTATTTGCGAACGTGGGCGGAGACGAGGTACTGGCCGGGGTTCAAGAGGTGTTTACTCAATTCGACGGGTGGGGAATATACGGGTTGACCAGATATTAAAATATAATGATTCATCAGACCATTGGGAAAGATACTGTCTCCCATCCCCTGTCTTGTATGTGATTACCACCGCGTTTGACCCTAGACCGAGACTGAATGACTGAGTGACTAATGGGCTGACGGACGAACGGACAGACCCCCATGATATTAACCTCCGGAGTAGTATCACCCAAATCGCTTCTGGTACATTACATGTACATGCACATGATGTCATGTGTCTGTCTCTTAGGCTGCACAAGGGAGCTAGTTGCAAAGATGGATGGAAAACCGTAAAGAGCAATGACTGGAAATCCAAGTACTTACGTATATACGTATAGAGAAACTGCCGGGTCAATCCAAGACGCCAAAATGCCAAAATGTCGTTCTGGTATCATTCGATTCTTGAAGGAATTACATCGTCCGTGATGACGTTGCTTTACCGATTGGCAGCACTTCTACCATTTCTCACCATCCTCGCTGTATCGTACGCGTCAAACCAATCAACCTCGACTAGCATGGAGTAGCGACTGGCACTGGGCCGAGAGCTCGGCCACGAGCCCCGCTATCTGCACGACCGTCGTGACAAGCACTGGCTTCGCGCCCGCCACAACAACCACAACCGTAATTCCTAACGCTGAATTCACCAAGACGCCACTCAACATTATCGTTACCAAGGCATTAAAGCAACCGCACAGGGCTACACCAAAGGAGTTGTCCAAGACAATATTTTTGCCCTTCATTAACCTCCGCAACCGACCTTCTGCCTATGAGCCTGGTAGCACTACCTAAGAAAAACATACACAAGAATCAGTCCGGCGCAGCTGCCTGTTTCAGCTACGTCTCCGAAGTGGTGCTCGAGATTCCTGGCCTTTATATCATGTGCGTGATAGTCGTTCCTCAGAACGATGGCGAGTTCTAAGAACGACCCGTGGTCCGTGTTGATGAATCCAAAGTACGCGATGCAGCTCAAGATGGTTGTATGTTGACTAAGGTTTTGTATTGTTGGTATCCATACCGCCCTTTGGTTCTTTTAGGTCCGTGATTGCTTCATACATGTAGTTATCCAGTCATGTCCTCTGACCCTGCAATCTTTTCCATTGGGTACACAAGCCCCAGGTACCCCCATGTAAAATCCCTTTCTCAGCTCCTGTCCGGAATACAAATCCCACCGCAGTCGGCGCCTCCCTTGAGCGGATCACAATTATCCAGCGGGTTATCGATGCATCTGAATCCATCGTCGCAGTCAATGGCGGCGATGCCCCCACACATCCTCGGGACAACGCAGATTTCCTGGCACCCTTTTGGTAGGGCGATACACACTTGGCCTGCAGGGCATGACTTGGTGCAACTGCATTTTCCGGCCCGAATATCGAGTGGAGAAGAAGATGCGGCAGTAAAGAATAAGGTGAGGGAGGCGAAGAGGGTTGAGAGCTTCATAGTAAACGATTGATAGTGAGCCGGAAAAGGGGAGATATGTCCTATTGTGATAGAAGAAGGGGTAGACGGAAAAAATGTTCAGTGAAGCATCCTGATAAAGGGTTGAGCAATGGGAGAAATTAGTATGGAAAGTCCCTGGAAGGCCATGTTGCCATAAGCCATAATTAGGGCTGGGGGTGGAAGACGGATAAAATTCACGCCGCCTCGAACCATAAGCATACGACTCTGGACCCCGTAATGATCCCTAAAGGGGGCAACCCAACCACACAGCTGTAATTGCGGCTGGACTTGTATGGCTAAGCCCCGCGTTCACAACCTGTGTAGGGCGGGTAGCTAGGTAGCATCCAGTGTCGAAGCGAGGTTGCATTCGTGCTGTGCATTCGATCGGGGTTTCTAGCCGCCCGGCAGCAATTGGAGAATGCATCCATCACTTACCTAGCCATACGGATGGTTTTCTCCTAACCAATACCACTCACATTTTTCATTTCCCCGTGCCGATCAATGTTGCAATAGATAATCCTTAGTACAAGAGCAAAATCAGACGGGAATGGATTTAAACCGATGCTTACTACTATCTCTTTGGTATAAAAGGTGGAGATCAGACCCATGAAGGTTTTTTTGAGTGTAATAGCCTTCATTTCTTTTCTGTACCTAGCTTTCATCCATATCGCCATTAAACACTCCACAATGCGTTCCGCAATTGTTGTTCTTACGCTTCTGGCATCTGCGTTTGCAGCGCCTACAGGAGACTCGACTCATTCGTCGGACAAGTTGGTCTCGGCTCCTCTGGAAGCCCGAGCATATAGCTGCAACCCTCTGAGATCGGACCCCTGCCCGGGACTCTGCGCAGCTGGATCAATATTTATCAATTGCGGTGCTTCTTATGTATGTTTCAATTATGTCTTACCGGGCCAGTTTGAAAAAAAATTTGCTGATACTTTTTTTAGTGTGAGGAGATCGGCCCCGCGAACAGGGGAAGATGTGTTTGCAGCTGTCACTACTAGTGTCAATCGTTTGAGCCACATACATGACAGGCAATATTATGCGTACCTACCTACATACATGTACCTAGGGAGCTCTTTAACCCGGAATGTGGATGAAATTCAGGAATCATCTCGTTCTCTCACATGTGCGTAAAATAAAAACCCGTTCGAAAGTCTCTTCAGTCCGTAGATGAAAGATGTTGCCATTTTCTCAGCTTCATCACAGCATCACTATAGGTGTGCAGCCCCTCCACACTTTGACGTCGGACCCATCCCCCCCATATGGTAGGAGTAGCGAAGGGGTCAATGCAAATTAACCACAACTAGCGCAGCTCATGAGTATGCACAAAAAGGCAAATTTTATGGGGGCTTTGTTTCCAATAGGTCGAGACAACACAGGGCAGTGTGCGATCTTACGTCCTCAAAAGGAGTGATGGGAAAAGGTATTGTATTTTGGGGGCCTCGGAAGTAGTGCATTTCAAGAGCGATCTAGAGATCCAGAGCTCTGCAGACAGAAGAGAATACAGCCAATTGAGCCTATTACAGCCGCAGGCGCGCCAATGCAACAGGGCTGAGGCTGTGCGGCGCGGTATATGGGATCGCCCACGCTCAGGGAAGAATCAGGGAAAGTTCAGGACAAATCAGCCATGGATCACCCCAGCTCACCCTAGCTCAGGATGGCGGACGAAAAAGGAAATTTCGTATGCCTAGATTCGTCGCAGATAACCAGGCTGTTTTCTTCTCTTCCGGGGTAATGGAGGCAGGGAGGTAGGTGAGGTTGCACACCTGACTTGGTTCGGGGCTCTCTGTGTCATCTTTTATTGTATCAAGAATCAATATGCCGAGCCTTTATCCAAGGCTATATATATATGGGCAACTTGACAGCTAGTAATGGATAGCAAGGCTGCCGTTGTGTTCAGCGGTTGTCTGGGCTTTTTCGCACATACTATATATGCCGTTACCCTGGCTTTCCTAGCGTCGAGGCGGGACTGGAGCTAATTACCCATGAGAGCTGATGCGAGTGGCAGCATGCCCGAGACGGTCAGGAGACTTTTATGTTCTCCCTTTTCATAAATTAATGAGACCCCCGAGGTGTATTAAACCCCACGGACGGCGATGCAACCAGGTTTATAAAAGCAAAATGGGACAGTGCAGGTATCTTGTATACCTACCTGTCAGGGACTGCGCATTACCAGATGAACACGAGTAGTCAAGGAAACATTTGCAATACATGTACATGTGCAAAGACCACTTCAACACAATGCTCTTAGCCATATGTCTTGGCACGAGCAAGATCCCTGTTTGACAGGCTTGAAGGAATAAATGTTGAGATCACAGTATATTCAATGCATATCGCCGTATCCCATAAGCAAAACTTCTCGAATAAAACACTCACTCGGGTTCTAATGCTCGAGTCCTGGTAAGAGTCAGGTTGAACGTCACCTCCAAAGGTCTCTGGAAACCTTGTACCATTCTGGAACCAATTTCAGTGCATTAAACTCGCACTTCATCGCTTGACTGAGCCCATCATCACTGGCACTTCGAAACAACGAGCCCCAACCTCAGAGATGACGCTCCAGCAATACACGGCTGTCTACAATGCACTGCTATAATGTGTCAGCAAACCTCGACTCTGCACCAAGATGGGCGGCAGTTTACATTCCGTCGCTCAATCATTGAATTCCCTCGCGAGGTTCAATCGCAGGCAGCAAGTTCACTTTCACTCCCTGGTTCAACCACAGGCAGTCGGGCTCCATCGCTAGCAGCCTGGCCAGTTCCATCATCTGCAGTGGCAAACTCCATTACTAACAGCAAGCGCAATCACTAGCATACCATGGCTCCTGCCATCACTCTTGCCACGGCTCCTACCACGGCCCCCACCATTGCTCCTGCCATTATTCCCACCATGGCTCCCACTGGAGCCCTCGCCATTGCTCCCACCATTGCTGACATGGCAGTTAACATTCCGCCACGGTAGCCCGTTTAATCACCTGCCATGTCAACTGGTGCTATGCCATGGCTCCCACCACCGCTGCCACAGCAGTCAGGCAGCCAGCTCCATGGCTGCCAGCTGCCTTCCGCCACGGCGGCCCATTCAAGTACTTGCTGTGTCAAATAGTGTGCTACGGTTTCTACTACTGCTGCCACAACCGTAGCTCCACGGCTCATCTGCCACGGGTGACCCATTTTATTACCTGCCATGCCAAATAGTGTGCCATGGTTTTCACTGCCGCTACCACGGCAGTTATGCAGCCAGATCGGTGGCTGCCAGCCGTATCAGCCACGGGTGACCCGTTTAATCACTGCCATGTTATATAGTACCGGCCATGGTCCCCACCGCTGCCACGGCACTCAGGCAGCTACTCCACCAATGCCAGCCGCATTATATCGCGGGTAGCCCGTTCAATTACCTGCCGTGCAAATGGCGTGCAGCGGGTCCAGTCGCCGCGCTCCCATTGCTCCCACCATCGATGCGATAGCGCCCACCCCCGCACTTCCCATCGTCACCTCCATCCTCATGACTTCAATCACCTGCAGTGTCAATGGCGCGGCGGGTCCACTCACCACCATGCCATCACTCCCACCTGCGCCATGGTGTCCGCTGCACATCCGCCGACGGGATTTTGGATCTGGGATGATACCATGATTGCAGCCAGTCCAGCCGCTGCATGTCGGCGAACCCATCGCTTCCATTGCTTGCAGTTAGTACGGGTGTCAAATTCTGTCGTTTGCGGGTTCGATCGCTGGCATGGGAATTCCATAGTCGAATGCAATCGCTGGCAGACAGTTCAATCACCTGCCATGTCAAGCTCCATCGCCAATTTCAGTCGCCGGCTGCCAGTGGAGCCACCGGCGGCGAACCATTGGCAGTCGAATCCTACTAGCGGCCCGTTCAACTGCCTGCCGTGTCAGCGTGTCTTCCGGCTTGCCCCCACGACCCACATCGCGAACTTAATCACCAGTGGCTAATATCGCGGGGTCCCATCGCTAATGATGCCACGGGCTCCATCTTTTGCTCAATCGCCGGGCTGCCAGTGGAACGCTGCCGGCGACAGGTGCAACCACCGGCAGTCAAACCCCAGCGCTGGCGGCCCACATCGTTGACTTCTCCCGTCGCCAACACCATTGCCGCCACGGTTTCCATCGCTTGCTCAATTGCGTGGCTAACACCGTCGCTGCCATGATTCCCATGGCTGAGTCAATCGCCGGCTGCCAGTAGGGCCCTGCCGGCAGTCAAGCCCCAATACTGGCGGCCCCTTCAATCGTCTGCTGTATCTGTATCTTCCACCATTCATGCCACGACCCACATCGTGAATTTAATCGCCTGCGGGCTCTCCCATCGTTAACACCGTTGTTGCCACGGACTCCATTGCTGCCAGCAGCTAATCGCCTGCGCCATCTCCCATCACCAACACCATTGCTGCCACGACCCACATTGCAAACTCAAACGCCGGCACCTAATCACCCGCTCCCACGGCCAACACCATCGCTGCCACGGTTCCCATCGCTGACTTGATCGCCGGCGCCCATTCAATTGCCCGCCATGTCAAATGTCAAATATCAAATGCCTCGGCGCGCAGGGGGTCCAACCGCCAGCCATAGCTCGCAGCCCGCACAGTGCACCGTGGCCATCGCTATCGCCATCGCCAGCACCGTCGCTGCCCGGCCGCGGTCATCGCCAATACCATCGCTGCCATGGCCGCTCCCCGACCTTTTTTCTCCCATGGTAACTTCAATCACCTGCAATGCAAACCGCAGCCAGGGCAAGGGAATCCATCGCAGTCAACCAGTGCAATCGCCCCGGAGCGAGATAGCTGTTGTAGTGATTAAAATATTTGTCGTTCTGCCCACTGCAAAAGTGATGCGGGTGCAGCGATGCCAGCCCTGCACTGCACTGCGCTGTCGATGTGTGGTCGGTGGTCAACCTCGATTCTGCGCCCGAGATGCGCCGCGGTTTGCGGTGCACGCTGAGGGGATTTGCAGCCAAAATCGCACGGACCAACCGTTCGTTAACGTTAACTCGACAAAACAGCATTTTTGTCAAGTTGATTCAACTCAGCCGGCCCCACATCCCACATCCCGCTCATATGCTCTGTGCGTTGCTGTCGAAAAAAGTCGCAGCAGCAGCCCTGCCAGCCAACAGCCTCCCCCCGTCAATTCGATCACGACAAACCAAAGCCCAGGTCCGAGAACGGGCGGGCTTGCACGAGAATCAACGTCGCGAAACGGGAATTCGGGATTTTTATCCATCGCGCAGGATAGAAACGAGTTCCAGCAATGCGCGATCCCCCGTCGAGAACGGACCCCGCCTGGCTGCGCGAGGGTTAAGTCTCGACTGGATGCGGTGGTCAACGGTGGTCGGGAGGCTGATATCTAATCAACCTCCACAACTCCCCACTAGAATTGGTGGGACATTAGTCAGCGCGTACCACATTCAGCCTTGCGGCAGCAGCATTGCACTTGCCGTGATCGCTGGACTTGCCACGATCAATGACATGACACGACAGGTGGTTGAACTAGCAGCTGGATACCTGGTGTTGGCCATGGCTGGAGCTTGATGACTGATCGACCTCCACGGTACCCCACTGAAATTGGTGGGACATTAGTCAACACGCACCACCATCAGCTGGACTTGCTGCCAGTGATGGCATTTGGCAAAGCAAGCAGTTGAACCTGCTGTGCGCGATGGATTTGACACTGCAGGCGATTTAACTCAACCGTCGCCAACAGAGTTCATTGCCAGCCATGGACATAAATGCGCAATGGACCTTAATAACGCTGCAGTTAATTGAACTGGACGTCTGCGAGTAAACTAGCTGCAAATGCTGTGAGCGACATATTCTGTCTCGTCCCGTCAGTGATGTTTTGACGTGCGCGAGGCTGTGATGCGAGGCTGCTGCTCTCCTGTGTCTTTTGAGCGACAGGAAGCCGCCGAGTTCCCATCGAAATTCCTGTCCAAGCCGGTACGGCGACAAAATACCATGGTCCATTACGGGGTCACATCGCCGGACTACAAAACTTAATTAAACAGCAAGTATCTTCAGTGCGCCAGTGCGAGGCGATCTGAATTCACTATGCAACGGTAGACTTACATCGACGAGGCTGCGGATTCATTAAATGCATCATCACTAGATATCCGAATATCGGAGTCATCATACGGGATATATGCATAGCTCAAACATGGCGGTCGCAGAGCAGATTTTATACCATCATTGTGATCGCCTCGTTGATGAAAATCTAGCGGTAGCAGCTATATAAGTTTTTGATCGCTTCCGGAAGAGATATATCAATTACAAGTTTCGGTTTTGGTTCTGCGCCTTGTCGCTTTACGTGTTGTTTGTTGCTGAGCTGCTCGACCAACCAAGAAACACCTATCCCCCTATCCGACATTTGCCGCTTGAGATTTGGCCTCGCTCGTTTGTATCGGGTTTTCTGGAAAGACGCAACCCATCACGGACGACACCCAACGGCGCTTGAAGGTTCTGTACGAAAACATGCAACCGTGGACATGGTTATTGTCCCTTTGCAACGGCGCGTGGGCAAACGCTGCAAGCTACTTAACCAAGTCCTGGTCATCAATCCCGAGGGCATTACAGGTGCATCCGTTTGCGCCTCCGCAAACACAAAACGGCGCGACAACTAAAACGCAGACCCAAAAAAGTGTATGTCCAAAGTTGAAACGCCAAATGCAGCGACAGAGATAGCTTAGTCGAATAAGATGGTGATCCCGGTTCGAGCTGCACTTTGATGCCTCGCAAAACACAGATAGCGGTGTGGATTTCATTGTCAACAGACTTAGCGCTGTCCACACCGAACACTGAACCACGTCGCAGTATATGCAGAACCCGTCCGGCCTGACCAAAGTGGGGTTTTGTCTGCCGTCTAGACCAGTGCAATCCAGCGGGTGAAGTTTTACTGATAAGAAGTGCATAAAAAGGCGTGCAATCCCCAGGTTAGGATAATGTCTGTCGCTCACTTATCATTCCGTCACTCGCCTTCTGTTCTATCATTAAACGCCTTGCTCGCCCAGTACTACATATCTTCCAAAGTACCAACACAATTGCATCCATCATGAGGGAGGAGCGTCCAGTGTATTATGCCCGCGGTGCCCCCGGAGACGTCGATTAGCGATGCGCTTAGGATCTACAACTTGCACTATCGTCACACCGATGAGGCCGACGAGTTCTCACCCCAGGGGAAACCAGTATGGCCATGATCATGACCATGACCACTATGGCCGCCATGCCGAGTATGATCACCATGACGAGTATGACTGTTATGACCGCCGTGACCAGTATGACCACCACAACCACCACGACTATCACGACGAATCAATTAGTGTCCCCGCTCAAGGCTACATGGCCGATGACCCTGCTCATGGATATGTGAGCGAAGTGCCTGGGTCGCCTTCAGTACAGCCTCGCTTTGCGTCGCCCAGCTTGGGTATGCGCAGCGACAGTGACAATGACGGTGAACTGTCTGATGGCATTTCCATTGAAAGCTATCACAGCCAGGACGAGGAGGTGAATGCCGCGGAGAGCAAGCAAGAGGATAACGATAGAGATGGTAATGGAGAACACCCCCCTCACAGGTCGCAAAGCCCCCTGTTCCAATCCCTATTGAGCGACGTTTCCAGACCTCACATGGTCACCCGCTCCATTGGCACCCAACGCCAGAGCCAGCACCAGTACCAGCACTAGCAGCAATACGAGTACAAGCCCAGGCCGGGACAGGTGGTTTACAGCCTCAAGGTCACAGTCGACACCAACACCAATAATATCGTTACCCCATTCGATATCCGCATCGACCCGAGCAAGATTAGAAACGATGCATTTGGGTATGGCTTCCACCGCTGTACCCGTGTACTAGACGAGGAGGTTGTTGGAGACCGAGAGAACGGCAGGAACGTCAGGAACGGCAACATGCAGAACAACGAGGGTGATAATGATGACAACGGATTTATCACGGCTTGGTACACCACCCGCCATCATCGCACTACTGCCACTGCCTCCCACAACCATGCCGCTCACGGCACTCACGATATGGCCGTCCTCGCCGCCGTTGCCCCCGCCAGTGATGCTAATGATGCGGTTGGTGGTGCTTCTGCGCGGGGCCTTTTACGTATCCGCCGGGGCACGGGCGCACTCATTATCATCGGGCTGGTGTTATTGTTGCTGATGGTCTCGTTTCATCATCTCCTGAACAGAAAAGTCCCTTTCGCTTTTCCCACTGTCAACATGGAGTTCATGTGAGGTCCCTATGTAGGTAGTCGGATGTTGACCTGCGGATAGGGCCTCAATGGATAGAGACAGTGGAGGCAACATGACTGGCGACATGACATGGCATGACTGACATACATGGCATCCTTCCTTTGGTGTAAACTGACAAGAACTAAACCAGCGTGCTCGAAACCCGAGTTATGACATGGATGGATTACAAAGTACCCGGTGTTGCAGGCGGGGGATGGGTTCTAAGTTGAGGATCAACGAAATTTGTGACTGTCGCCGTCTCTGCCCGTGCCTCTGTCGCTGCCTGTATGCGATTCCAATCCTCGCCAACATACACCACATACTCGGCAACCCGGGTCCAAGCTTAATGAACCCACCAAACTGTATGCGCCGCAAACGCCACCCATCCTTGTAAATAGTTGAGTAGGTTCGAGACGAAAAGGAGAACCGGGTTATTGGCTTTTGCTAGTAGCAGCAGTAATGAAATCGACAACCTCTAGGTTTACAAAATCCACATTTCCAAGCAGAGACACAAGTAGGGTGACAAGAAGCAGCAGTATAATCCCAACCGCCACAACTACCAGCAACACCCAATAAGCGATACAGCACGCCCATTTGCCCAAAGTTCGGCTGCGGGTGCAAGTTGTCGCTAACGTTGACGCTGACATTGGCTTTTTGGTCGCCCTCGCCTCCGCCTCTACCGCTTGGTTCGCTTGGACTTCATTTTCCAAGAGGGCCAGCCTGATCTGCATTTCTCCAATGGCGTTCTCGACTTGTCGTAATTGGGTAAAGATTCGCAGTTTGGCGGCTTCTTGGGTGGCGAGAGAAGCGACCAGCAGGCGTTTGTCAAGCCGGTGGGGAGTGTTGTTATCAGCCCAGTTTGCCATTGTAGAGATAGTGAGTACTGGGTTGGGAGCTGGGTGTTATGAGTTGTGGAAATTGTGCGTTGTCGGAGTTGTGATTGCGGAGAGATATAGGGAGCTGTGGGATTTGATAACCGACCGTGAAGGGCAAGTAAAGGAGTAGAGGACAGGTACTTGGACTCGCATCTGGCATTATTTATACTGTTCCAAGTCGCTCGTCATTTAGAGGTAAGAAAAGAACCAAAGTAGATGCAGCTGGACCTTGCTCGGTATGCGAAACTGCAGGGCCTCCTTTTTTGTTGCTTACCACCATTGTCTTGACTCCCCCTCACCTCAAGACATGTCGTGACGGTCGTCCTTCGTTAGGCGTCTTAACCGCTCCATGTATTCTTTGACATGTCAGATGGCGTCTTTTCTTTTCTCCTGCAGTAGAAATTGCCGGGGCCAAAAGGTGTCGCAGCGACAAGTATTGCGATGAAAACACGTTAGCAGGTATTATACTGAGCCGTTTGATGTTTCGTTGAACTTATCCACTTTGCTACATGCCGCAAGATATGCCGCTTTGGACTTTGTTCAATGTTCTGACAAAGACACGTCCCGTTTCAGAAGCTACCTCCCTGCAGGAATTCCACAATTAACCTGCCAGCTGCGTCGAAATTGCCGGAATGCATTTCCCAGACTAACAGAATTTGGCCCATGTTATGGCCAGGATATTAATCCGACATGGACTCGCTAGAACGAGGCGCGATTATGTTGGCGATGGGGAATGCGGACTGAAGGCGACGGCGATGGTTTGGTACTCTGCTGCGTGCTGCGGGTGGCGAATTGACGACTAGGCGAGTGGACGACTGGATACTAAGTGGCAGATGCTGTTGCGGAACTTCACGGCTGGCCGAAAAGCACTTTTTGACAACAAGCCAAACCGAGGCAGGGCTGATCAACAAGGCTGGCTGTCGGCGCTGCCAAGACAAGGCTCCGTTATGCAAGGCGCCGCTCGCCGTTGTCAACGAAAGGGTGCTGGGATTAGGTTGCCAATGGCGTTGTATTAACCGACCCCATTACCGATACAAGACACTGTCAATCCAAGACGTCCACGTGGTGTCAGATTTGATTGTTATAGTTTTCGTTGCAGATTTAGTGTCGATCAGTAACACTCAAATCCGAGACCACGTGGCGCTGTAAATCCAGATTTGATAACAATGGAGTCAAATAAGAGAGCCACCATTTTCTTAACGCGTATGCGATTCAAAATAAATGCAGCCACCGTCATTGCATCCGCATTAACGATCCGGATGCGAGGCCAGCCTCGCTTTATCAGTAGAAAGCTTGGACCAATTGTTAATTCAGCAAAATGCTGTTTTGTCGAATTAACGGGTGGTTCGAGCGCGCCTTTCGCTCGCAAAACCACACGATATTGCAACCCGGAAAATAGTAGTAGCTGGAACGTAGTTGGCTAGCAGAGCTCAATTTTTGTGAGGGGAGCATGTGATTTGCTCATTGGGTTCCAGTTGCTCCACAGCTTTTATATCAACACATGCACTAGGAATCACTCCCTTTAAAATCTGCCTCGTCGTTGCCGCCCTGATTTCTTATTGTCCAAATCCGACTCGCTTGCTCCAATCCAAGTCTAAATCCAACGCCAGCGCGCATTTTTTCTCATTCATGCTCTCATTCATAGGTAGCCGCTCGCTCTCTCTAGTATGTATCTAGGCTGCGCCCTCCTTCATCTCCCTTTAAGTGAATGACACCAAAGTATCGCTTCGTGTTGATCCGCAACTGTTTCGTAGCAAAATTGGCTGCTATAGGGACCCCTAATGGTTCGATTTATTGACATTCCAATCTTTGGTGATGCGTGTTATGTGCTATGCGGCTTGAGGCTGGTTGCTATGGTGGTTTGAGGTTGATAAGTTGCGTCTCGACAGTGATGAGCCGCGTCTCGACAGGCATCGGGCGGGTGCCTATAGCGTCGTGTTTTTAGTAAGACGTTTTTCCACGCCTTGGAGCTGGTCGATAAACCGGGTCTCCATTTGGGCCAATGCGGCGATAATGCGGTCTGTGTCAGTGATTGGCGGCAGGTTACCGTTGGGTTGAGCCATGCTGGATCGTGTTGCCAAAATTTGATGGACTGGGGAGAATGACGTGAGAAAGTGAGGTTGGTGGGGGGCAAGTTTGGACACGAGAAACGCAACCTGCTGAACGCGCAGTCATATGTCCGCCAAGCCAATGCTCAGAGCCTCCATCTTGCCCACCTGCATCCATGCATTTGATCCGTCAACCATAGGATCCGTCGACCATTCGATCCATTTTACTCGGACACGTGCGGACGGCCTCCTGGAAACGACAACAGTTGCAGCCACTAGATTGTACAGAAAACGGTGGCCGACACCAAACAATTATCAGCCATCAAAGCGTGGATGCGTCTGCGAGGGAGGTTGGAGAAGACAGCGTCATGTCTTGGCGCCCAGGCCATGGCGGGCGAGCGACGTCATTCGCTACATGCAACCCCGCAACCCCGCACCGCGCCCCCTCCATGTCAACATTGAAAGTAAACAACAGAACAACAGACAAAACAACGCCTCACTCCCAACTCAACCCATCATATCTCTCGCCTTTTTTACCACGACACCGATGCGAAATTTTGAGATTGAGCGGTGGCGCCACGAAATTCTGGCAGCCTGCGACATCGAGAGCGACCCCGACGCGAACAAGAGGAGAAAAACGAAGCGCGTCGCCGCAGCTATGTCGACCCCACCGCCTTCGAACCGGGCGCACTCTCCCGCAAAGCGCATCAAACTCTGCCACCGGAAGCAAGACGCCAGCTCGGTCGATGGCGACGACGAGCCAGTTTTTTTTTCCGGGCCCTTAGCAGCAACAGCAGCAGCAGTCGCAGCAACAGCCGACGATAACAACGACCTAGACCTAGACCAAACTCCCCGTCGAACCACCCCCACCCAGGCCAGCATCCGTGGTGCACCCCCATTACCACCCAGCTACCACCACTCCCGATCTTCAGTCAGCAGCGCCTCGCAAATAACGGCCTCAACATCATCATCAACCGGAAGGCGCACGGCCACGTCGCAAAGCCGAAGCAGCAGCCCTACAAAAAACCAAAAAACAACACAATCCCTTCTCGCGCTACAAAAGCCCATCCATCACATCCCGCTCGACGACCAAAACAAATCCCAACTCCCCGAGGATATTTTGCCGTTATATAACCGGTTATACGATATCGCTGTGGAGCACGAGGGGATTGCGCCGGAAGAGGTCAAAGAGGAGATAAATTCCATCGCCGTCCGACCGTTTAAGGAGGCATGCTTTCGCAAAACGGGGGGGAGGAAGAAGGAGGAAGCGTTGGTGGAGTTATCAGCGCTAAGAAGGCTGGAAAAGGTTGCGTGGGAATGTCGGAGGCTCTGTCGCGCCGAACTGGCGTGGAATTTTGAGGTCCATTTTCCTTTGTTGCAGCTTGCGCTGCAAAGGGGGGGTGGTCTCCAAGGGGAGGGGGAGGAAGAGGATGAGGGCTCAGGAGAAGAGGAAGGGTATGGATTCCGGTATGTTCGTCACGAAGTCGTCGCGTCAGCGCAAATCGCCAAGCCCTTTATCCCTCGGATGGGATTATACTCCGAGTCCAGCACAGTATTTGCCGACAAAAAAATGGTGGATCTAGCCATGGTGCTGGTTCCCCCTTTTCTTGATACCCCTTTCCATTCTTCTTCTCTTCCTGTCGTCCAACAACGACATGCAGGTACAAGTACAAGTACAAGTACAAGTACTGGCCGATACAAAAAGGAAAAGGAAAAGGCAAATCTCCATCGTCTCGCCCACGCCATCCACCGCATCGTCCACTCCCAACCTCCCGACCGTCAATCTATCAACCAGACTCTATACACACCACTCTGTCAGCGTCCTATTGGCATCAGTATCGAGACCAAAGCCGAAGGTTGCAACAAAGCAGGACGCGTCCAGCTCGCCGTATGGACAGCCGCCTGGCACGAACGTATGCGCGACCTTATGATTCGCGCTGGAACCTGGTCCCCTTCTACCACCAGACTGATTACCCTCCCACTACTGCTCATAGTTGGCCACACCTGCGTGGTCTCGTTTGCTTGTGATCGTGGCGAGTATTTGGAAATTATAGGGGAGATGACCCTGGGCGAGACGGCAAGTTTAAAGGGGCTATATACCCTGGTAGCGGCGCTACGAGAGCTCGCAGGATGGGTACAGGGACAGTTTGCCGAGTGGTTGGTGGCAGTGCTGGAATTGAAGGAGTGTTCTCAGCCGTGACAGTTGAGCCACAATTTCATGTCATATCTATCCTAAATGGAAACTTGGTTGCCAGCCAAGAACTAGGCCCCGCTGCAAAACACTTAAATTACAGCTACCTATGTCTGGACATTGCACGTGGGCAGACGCAAAACATGAAACTCGTCAAGTGGAGTTCAGAATCCTGTGCAAAAACTTGATGCAACAATCTGGTCACATGTATGAAATAAATATCCCCTACCTGTCCTTGTCGGGCCTTCAGCTTGAGGACACGGGCACGCCCAGCTTGGAGTTTCAAGTTTTCAGAACTTTGTCTAGTGCAAAGTTTGGCAAACAATAGGGCACTGGGAGTGTAAATACATTGCACGGCCAACCGACAAACTAAGGTAGACATTCTGACAAAGCAAACTGGGGGAACTGACGCTCAACCGACTAAAAGTAACTTGGGAGTTTTAAATACACAGGGGCTTTTTCCCGAATGAAATTGACCTGGGTTCCCCGCGGGTTGGTAGAGCACACAGTAGTGTGATGCACCGTAAAGGTTAATGGCAATATCTACCAGCCGAAGCGGCTTGAGAACATGAACCCTACATACTAACAGTGAGCTGCATTTGGGTAATAATCTGGCCTGATACCAAGGCTGAATGTGTCCGTGTACCGAGGTAGGCAACTCGACTGGACACGATTGAAGCTTAGTTCACAGCAACTAACAGTTTCTAGGGACATGATATGACCTCATCTCAAAGAATTCACCATGTAAATCCCACTTGCATGCCAGACAACGGTCTGGGCGTGGTGCTCAACATGCAAAATGGGCTGAAACTGCACTGGGTACAGCCAGCAGATGGAATATTCTACTTAGCCAAGACTGTCGGAGCTTGAAACTCATTGACTGTACCTGCCTGGTACGTAAGGAGTAACTGCTTCGAGGTAGGGTAGATACTGCCCTAGTGTTGTGTGGCGATTAAAGGGTAGATGGGTGATTTGAGCTCTGGCGATGACTTGACGGGTGAGAAATGAGTTACCTTGTGCATAGAGTAGAAGTTGTCAAACAACAGGGATGGAGATGACCAAATTGTATCTGTTCTTGGACATAAATGACGAATAAACTGATAGTCTGACTTGCACTCTCCAAATTACACTGCATTCATTGCATCCAGTTCTAACTGAGTAGCTGTCATGTCCATCCCGTCTGCTCGGGGCTCAGTCGGCTGCGGGCTCGGTTAGCTCCATATCCGCGTTTGCTTGACTCCTTATTGGTTACGGCCAGGTTCGGGTATCTTCTCGCTGGCTACTTGTGCGATTCTGCACAACAATCCTCTAAAAAATTCCCGGGACTTCTGGGGATTTCCAGTGAGATGGCGAGTATTCTCGAGCACGCCCTTTGGTCCGGGTTTCGGAATATGCAGCCTAGGGGCCTAGAGACAAGTGCTTACTATATCTTTTCCGTCTGTCTCTCCGTCACCTTCATGTTCTCTGTCTGTGTGTTTCATATGATCTGTCTGTTTGTCTGATATGTCTGCCTGTCTCCACGTCTGTCTCTGTCTCTGTCTTTCATCTTTTCTCTGTCCACTCCTTCCCTGTTTGTCTTTGTCTTGGGCTGGCGTACCCGAGAAAGTACATGCATGTTTTGGATTGGTGTATTTATTGGTCAGCCTTGGGCATGTCCTGAGGTTCACCACTTTGAATAAAAAGAATCGATAAGATAAAGCCCGTTCCTGTTCCCCCTTGATTTATTGCCAAACTCTTTCTCAAACATTCACACTTTCACGCGTCACACAGTCGCAAAAAATTCAAAGCCGCACCTTTTTCGTACAAAAACATGGCAGAGCGCGTCCATCGCGGCCAGCGTGCCGCCCAAATGAAGACATTCCTCTCCTCCCTTGACCCCAAAAAGATAGAGATGTATACTGATTATTTATTTCCGCTGCTCCCATTGAAGAGAAAAGCCGGTTCCAAAGCAAAAGCTTCTCCTCCCAAGGCAAAGGCGGCTACCAAGACAAAAGCCGGTTCAACTTCGACTTCAGTGCACATCCACCTCAATCCCCGTTAACACCAAAGGAAAAGGCAAAGACCAACAGAAGGTGCAGGTACAAGCGCAGGCGCTCCCAACCCGTAACGTTAATATCAAGGCATCGGGTGGAAATCCCGTACAATCCAGCAAGACATCTACATCTACGAAAAGGGAGAGTCGGACATCCCAAAGGTAACAAAATACGTAAAGAGTTTACGGATTCATGGGAAAGGAAAATAAAGGCAGACGGCTTGTCAATGTGTAAAGTCCCTCTTGGACCGATTATACAGAGTTTGCACAGAGTGATAAAGAGTACAGTGATAGTGGGGGTATTGATGGGGAGTATAAGGGCGGGGAGTCCAGGGATACGGATGGGGAGAGTGGTGATGGAGAGCGCAGAACTGGACAGTCCAGTAATGGAGAGAGCAGTGGTGGGAAGTCCACCGGTGGAGAAAAGAGCAATGGAGAATACTACTAGCCTAGGCAAGTTAAACCACTGGGGTTAAGTAGTTAACGAGGGGATGAATTTGGTAGAGCTGCTAAATGACTCCCCTAGCGGCTGGAGTTACCATGGGGGCGCGTGCATATGATGGCTATGACTGGAAACCTTTCTTTTACTGATTGCTTTAGTTTTGCAGGATGTTAGTAGGTATGTAAAGATACAGCTTTCCGGAACAGCGTGCGCCCGGTTATAGAATTAATTTTTTGTTTGCGTGATATAGATTGCGTCACGTAGATGGGATGCTCCAGAAAAGGCAGTCGAGATTGTGCTGGCTCGGCCAGAGTGAATGCGACATGTCCTCCTTTTTTCTTTCTTTTTTTTCATCCCATCTCTTATCCCCTTGCCAATCTAGTGAAATTTCCTTGCGCACCTTTCCAAGTGAATTCACCACCCCTCTCCACTCCCCTCCTCTACGGTCTCGCAAATAAATTTTCTTTCTCGCAAACTCTTGCCTTCAATCAATTTTCCACTGATCACCACCAAGCGCTTTCGCAAGCACCGCGAATCACTCGCCTCCTGGGAATTGTATTGCCCTCGACAACTTTCTCTCCTCATCCAAACCAGCAATTGCCATCATGAACATCATCGCCGGCACCGATAGAGATGGCTTTCTCGCGCGTCGCGGGGCGCCGCTGCGCCCTCCCCTGCTGTCACTGTCCTTTGACAATCGCCGTATCCTCCACGCCGTCAATCCCGCCATGGAACTCGACGCGCGCCTCATGGCCGTCATTGACGAGGGAAAGGGCCTGCCCTGCGACGATAGGCTTGAGTCTGAACCCCTTGCGGTGGTAGATCAGGTTAAGCCCAACGTTTGGACAGTTCTTTCGTTCTACCGCAAGGGCTATGTCAGCGACGGAGCCGAGGTTTCGGAACTTACCGTGGCGCTGGTGGTTCGTCCGGATTCCCTCACCAGGGGCCAGGCGGTGCAGGCTGTGGAAAACATGGCGGCGGTTTTGGCTGGGTATGTACTTTTTTCCCTAGAACCCATGAACCCATCATGTCTGGTGCACCTAGGGCAAGTTGAGACTGAGGACTGGGATTGGTCGCTAACAGTTATCGACATGTAAATAATAGATACGATGAACGCTTCAACGACCTTGCCATTGAGATTACCCAGGGATTTGCCCAGCCTGCTATCTACGAAGCCCCCAGGCCTACGGGTGCAGCGGACCAGACTCAGTCGACTGATTGAACCGAATAACACTTACACGAACGCCACATGCGGACGGCCAGACAACCCGACATGTGTGTCAACGGGAGGAGGATAGTTGACAGAGATGGGCATCTCGGCTTTCATGGAAGCACGGAGAGAGGAGGGCGTTCGCTGTCAAGTTGCATTTGCTGTCATGGCATGACACTGACGAGAGCGCAAACACTGGCACCAAACATGGCATAACATAGCTCGGCTTCGCTTGAACAAATTGCTATACCTTGTTCATAGAATACTTCTTATGTGGTGTGTGTTTGCAACTGGGTGGTAAAATCTTGAAATCTTAGTCCGCACATATCAAGAGCTTCTCTGCCGCGACCATCCCAATCTCTGCAGCGACCACCCCCCTAACATTAAACCCACCGCTGGCAGTGCCGGACACCTGCCTATACCATACGCTGTTTTTTGGCTGTAAAATCATGAAATTTCAATGACGCGCCGTCTATACCAGCGAATCCATCAATAAATAGAGTTTGCACCATAATGCAAAATACCTATACGGCCGCTGCCCGGCCGATAAGGCGCAAAATGGTCAGATTTGTAATATTGTTGCATATTTTACATTTGTCGCCAGAGGCGCCCTTACCACTACCACTTGCAGCGCCGTAAGGAGAGGAATAGAGGTACCGCGCGCCCCCGAATGTCATCGTTTTCCTATACTAATTTGCTGCAGTAATAATATCTTTAGAAGACGCGCGAGGGATAGCCCTTAGATTGAGCCCAATTGAGTAGTTTACAATAGATCGCCTGTTTTTTCGCCTTGTAATTGCTGCGATGGCGATACATATGTGCGTATGGCAGGTGGACATCGCGTTTGCAAATTTGAAACCCGCGCTTCCTAGCGGTTGCATCGGGTACGGGCTGTTTTGTATGGGAAATACAGTAATTTCAATACAGCTGGCAGGATGGGTTTTTGTGGTTTTTATGTAGGGGGGGTGGTCGCTGCAGAGATTGGGGTGGTCGCGGCAGAGAAGCTCCATATCAATGCATGTGCGTAGATGACTAGAGCTGATGATCCGACCTCCATTCCACGCTTTGTCTGTCTCGTGTCTTGGATGAGAGGAGTCGATGAGGATAGAGATAATCAGTTCTTCATGTCCAGATGCTGTCCCGCTCACATTGAATGTACCGACTGGGTCGGTAAACAACAGTCGTTAAAGTTCTTCCACTCCACTTCAGTATTGCAAAAACGTACGGCATTAGTCTCAAGCCCAACCAGCACACTCCAACCCCGACCAGCTCTACGCTATACACAAACTTTACTGCCTACTGCTTCTTCTTGGGAGCATTCGTCTCAATCCCCTGGTACTTTGTGGACCCATCTAACTTGGCCCACGGCGCAAAGACATTCTTGCTCTTATCCAACGTTCCCTTGAGCTCGGGGAAATGTCTGACCAGCACATCCTTCATGGTCGTATGCTGCACCCACCGGAACCCTTCTTTAGTATAAGTCTCTTCGTCCCACCTTCCCGCAATAAACCGATCACTTTTCAGTCTGCGCGACGCCATGACCACAAATATGCGAAAGGCCGTCTCGCTGAAGCCAAACCCGGGAATAAGAGGTTCGCTGTGCGAGCCAACCAGCGCGTCGACGAGCTCAATGTCGTTGTTGTAAACCTCTTGAAGCTCGGCGGCAAGCGCGGCGTTGCCACCTGTGAGCTCGAGAAAGGTGGCGGGCACAGACATGCGCAGCATGCGCCGGAAGGCGCAGTAGCGCGGCACGCCGCGCTCGCGGTCCCGGAGGATGTCGATGGTGCCGAGGTCGCGGCGGAGGTTATCACCGGGGATGGTGAGGTCACGCAGGAAGGAGGGGTAATTGTGGTTAGTAATAGCGCCGGGGAAGTTTATCCCGAAAGAATAAAAGGTATCGGCGAAGCTGAGGTCGCCCTCTTTGAAAGGGGTGCGGGAGGCGCCGAAAGTCGTCGAGACAACGGGCGTGGTGAGTTTGTGCTGGCCTGAGTCGGCGTCGAAGAAGGCGACCGTGTCTAACGCCCCCAAGTCAGCATGAAAAAAAGTACCTTGGGTGGAGATGAGAAATAGGGGCGGTTAGGTTATTCATACCGGGAATGAGAGGGTGCATCCTATAAATAGAAACAAACTCCTCCGTCATGGAATATGGGATGCCGTCCTGGTTCGTGCCAGAGCCAGGGATGCCCGAGATGACCTCGCTCGTCTTGGAGATACGGCCGACCATCTTGGTGAGAGTCTCACCGGCCAGACCCCACCAGTTCGCCTTCATGCCGATCTCCAGGGCTGGGTGCGCGAGGATGGCCGGAGTCCACTCGACCGTGTGGATTTTGGCCATCAGGGCGCAGTTGACCAGCCGGGCTGTGTCGAAGATTTTGTCCCTGATTGACGGCGGTCAGCTGGAGGTTCAATGTTGTGAGCAGGAAGGAACAGAAAATCATACCCAGTCCACGTCGGATACGCCTTCTTGAGCGTGTCGCAAATTGCATTGTGCTCCAGGGCAAAGAGCGTGTGCAAGAGCTCGAGACCAATCCACCAGTTGTTACTGAAGCCGGTACGCGGCGTGCCGTCCAGTTCTCGAGGCAAGAAATCCTCCTTGCCATATTTGATCAGCTCGAGCTTTCCATCTGGGAGCTTCGCCCGCAGCGCGCTGGTGATTTCCTCGCTGGACCCATAAATCTGCGAGCCGTCCCACCAGGCCGTGTTCATGTTCCTGTAGCCCGGACATGTCTCATCCGACTTGTCCAGAGGAGCATCTGGCTGGGTTCTGGGGACTGTCATGACGGTCTGGCCATCCCATGTTTCACCTTCTGGCAGCGTAATGTTTATCGTCGTCTCCTTGCTCTGCCCAACCATGTCAGTAAACGCTGGGTGTAAGCGAGGGATTACCTTACTAGCTCGTGGTTGAACCAGTCGTGCGTCTGGAACTGGATCCACGCCGCAGCGAGCAGATTCAACGTCGTGGCGGGGATGAAGCCATCGGGCTCCTTGCGCGCCATCAAGCGCTCGCTGACAATTCTCGGATTGGGCGTCATGAGCAGCTCGTCCGTCGGACGCTGGCAGTGCTTCCTGGGGAAATTCCGCCCAAAGCGCATGCCCACGCAGCCCATACGCGGCATCTCGAGAGAATTGAACTTGCCATCCGAGTGGCGGGCATCTCTGAATCGCTCGTCTGGCAGGGGCTCAGTTTCCTGTGTCCCCTGGACCGGTGCCGCGCTGGGATAGCCATCATGGAGATTGAGGCCGCGCAGCTCGACGCGCAGGGCACTGAGGTTGAGGGCGCCGAGGATGCCTGGGAGCTTGTGCCACGGCACGAATTTGTTGATCAAGTGGAATGTCCCGATCGACACTTTCTCCGTCAGCGAGGGTTCGAATAGCATCCGCTGGTCGTCCATGTTGTCTAGCCAGCTCGTCAACGAGTAGTCAATGAACTCAACCGAGATAGACACGAGTTTTCAGACGCTAGAGTCGCCGGCGCAGTTTAGACGGGGGGTGTTTACGGTAGGTAAAGTAAGATATTGGCGCGGCACACGCACAACGAGGGTCTGCGTAATAAAGCCAATCCGTTCGTCCTTTATTAATTTCCCCGACCTGTCCAGCTGCAATGCCTGCTCGTGGCTGGCTGAACATGCATCTTGGTGATATTCGGAGAAAGCCGATAGGGCGCCGGGCTGCCGTCAGCTTTTAGCGTCAGGGCCGACAGTAGTGCGGGACTTGACCAACAACTAAGGAACATGGACACATTTACAGCAGATATCGATACCATGAGAGAGGAATCTTCCCTGAAACCCCTCCTCGGTGTGAATTGGGTCCAATTTGAGTGGCTGCGGCAAATTGGGTCAAATGAATGCAATCATCGGCATCTCGAGCGCGCGACACGACGCAACGACGGATGTACCCACCTTAACTTGCAGAACTTGGGGGCTGAGCTGACGAAACAGCGTCCCGGCCATACACAGTCCAAGCACAAAATCAGCGCGCACACTGGGCGCCAGAGATAACCACGTGTCACGTCGTGTCACATCGCGCGGGCGGGGGGGCTTGCTGAGCTTCGCCCAGTCGGCGACAGTTGTACATAAGCAGGGACCTCCGGGGGGTTGGTAGCTCCCCGGGACATAATGATAGCATTTCTTCCCCCAGTATCTTACTCGTCTTCCAATTGCGGCTACAGCAAGCCGTCAAAATGTATTTTACCGTATCCAACGCCGTCAAGGGCATCTTCACTTTCGACACCAAAGAGCGAGAAGCCGAAAGAGCCAAGATCCGCGGCGAAGACCATTCCTACATCCGGCTGAACGTCGCCGATCGCGCACCGTGTCCCGGCCTGAACGCGCTGGCAAACCAGGGGTACCTGTGCGTTCACTGAACCTAGCCCCCCCCCCCGCTTGCTCAACTGACCGAAAACAGACCGCGAGATGGCAAAAACATCACCCTCCCCCGCCTCGAGGCAGCCCTCATGGTCGCCCTCCACATGAGCGGCACCGTCGCACACTCGCTCGCCAACACGCTCAAGCCCGTCGTGCGCAAGGATGGCACCTTTGATCTCGTCGACGCGCGCAAGCACAACGTCGTCGAGCACGATCGGTCTCTGACGCGTCTGGATTTTCGGCAAGGGGACAACTACTCACTGCAGCCTGCCAGTAAGCTCACCTCCTCTTGGTTGCTGAAAATAAAACTGACTGGAAAACAGTGCTCCAAGCCATGCTGGATGACGCCGAGGGCGGCCCCATCACTCTCAAGACCATGGCCAAGACGCACAACCGGCGGAAGAAGGAACATGAACAAAGCGGCGGGCAGCCGCTGGGTCTGCGGCTGTGGCTTGTCGATATGTTGATCACGGTCGGGTTCATCAATAGCGAGGCGACGGGACATCCGTCGCCCGAGAACGTGGCGCAGTTCTACAACGAGGAGCGGCTCCAGGACTATATTCTCCAAAATCCGACGCAGAGGACGCTGCGTGGGCTGGTGTCGAAGGCGGTGATTTTGTGGTGGCATTCGCTGTGGGTGTAGGATTTTAATCTGTCTGCCGCCGACTAGATGGGTAGTCGGTTTGTTACGTGACTCAGCTTGTCCAATTTGGATCAGGGAGCGAACCTAGAGGCGAGTGGTTGAATGCCTAATGTACGACGACGAGATTAAGGAGGTAGCTAGGTAGCCCTGGGAAGATAGCGTCAGTCCGGGGTTTTACCTTAGCGTGTGGTAGAGTAGAAATTGCTGCAAGACAGGGAAGAAGCTACGACAGTTCATTCAGTTGGGTCGAAACGTCTCTACGCCGGTCGTCCTGCTCATAGGGCTAGAGTTGAACCTCTGCCCAAATGGTTAACGGCAGGCTGCCTTGGGCTTGGGGCCATCTCCGACTCCCCGTTTAATCGTCTTGAAGTAAGTAGTTCAATCACTCGTCTCCTCGTTGCTGGTCATGAACATGCCAAGAGTGAGCAGGCAGGCTCTGGATTTCATCATTGACCATGTCTTCCTGCCTCCTCGGTTGACTCAGACCGACGGTACAAACGCACATCACATCGATACCACCATCCTGGTGTTCCGTCACTGTCTCACGCTTCATCTCTCTCTCGGCCGCCCCACATGTCTCGCTGCAAACGGTGCTGGCGATGCTCCGGAGATTCCGCAGCTTTTTGAGACATCTCCTGCCCGTGTCAGAAAGGGCCGGCTGTGCGAGATTCCCTCCAGTCTATCCGACGGCGGTAGGTGTCTTGTGCAAAAATAAACAAGGGGTCTCACACTCGATGACACTGTCCCCTAGATGTTGCCCTCCTTTACCCCAGAAGCCAGAACGCCGGCGTCTTCCACGAGCTCGCTTACAAGGTTTCCTCGATGGCGGGACCAAAGGTCAACAAAACTGGCATGGCGGGGTAAGAAGAGCAGTTAGTTATGCGACCGATATTATTGTTCGAGATGTTATATTGTAGCTTATGGAAAACAACAGTTAGTGTCACTTTTCGAGGCGTTAGTAGTTGTGTTAGTGGAAAGGCCACCTAGCAGTTTACAACTCGCGCCTTTGGTTGTGGTGGTTGTGGTGGATGTCGGGTGGCGATCCAGGGTCGTTGATACTTTACGATATCTTGGCATTTACTTAACTCAAGGGACCACGCTCGGTTGGAAGTGATGAACTATGGATTCCTCAGTAAAATTCATTCCGTTTTATACCTGTTTGTGCATATTGCCATGGAATCGTGTCATCAGCTCCCACGAAGTCGGGTGGCGGAGCTCCGGTGGGAGGCCGCCACTGCCGTGAGCGATAGGGGCAGGAACTGCATGTACAGTACCCGGTCACTGCTGCAGTGCCACATCCTGTCTGTGGAACCCGACGGGTGGCCTTGACAGCAAGAAACTTACCATGTTTGCTTTCGGCGCCGACCTGCACGAGGGAGCTCGTCATAAGAAAAGGCGGTCGAGAGGACAGACCACTTATGTTGTAGGTCTTGTGCAAGATCCAGTTTTCTAGCTGACAAGTGGCCCCAATTCCCCCAACGGGCCTATGCGGGACGCAGATTTGTGCGCGCAGTCTAGAAGATGTGAGCCACCACAAAATACCAACTTAATATTATCCAATCCGCCATTTACTCCTTGGCTTCCATTGCCAATGACTTCCTTTCCCCCGATAACCGTAAGCTTTATCTCTCACTCGGAGGAAGAATCTTGCTTCTTCATCTCCGTCATTTGACTGTTGACAGTATAGGTCACACCCTCTGTGGGGCGTTTTTCGTCGCCAAAGGCAATGCCGGGGTGAGAAATGTTAAGGCAGAAGACAGCAAGGACCATCATGCTAAGGTAGAAAAGAAGTTAGCAAAAAATAGTACCCAGCGAAGGTCGTAACCCAGAAGAAGAAAAAAAATAGTGGCATAATTGACAGCAGAAGGGAGGAATAGAACCTACGCTGCCTCAAGGACCATGAACAAAGGCTCGTTGCGGATTAGAGGCCCATCATAGCCGTCTCGCAGCTCGTCAACCCGATACAAGCAGCGCACAAGCACAAAAATGATGGAGAGGAATAGAAACCCGAGGAAGAGCTTGATCCTTGATTGCAGTGGGTTGGCAGCAGCAGACTTTTTCTTGTATCGCAGAACGTAGTCGGCAAAGAGGGCGACGAAAATGACGAGGGTGATGACCTGCAGGATGAGGCCAGCCATGGAGATTTGGACACCACTCTTCTTGCCTGTGCCGGCCTGTGTCGAGGACAAGGCGCCGCCAGCCGCCTGGAGCACCAGGGACACGATATCGCACGGGATAAAAATCCAGACAAAAAGTCGAGGAGCAAAGCGGGATACGGAGCGGTCGAGATGGTTTATGCTTGAGAATTTTTGTCCATCAGTTCTAAGCTCTGCGCATCGGAGGAAAACCTCGACTCACGTCCTCGACAGTAACACGTAAATCGCGGAGCAGTAGAATACCGGCGCGGTGGTAATGCAGACTGCGTCGGTAGGTGAGCAAGTCAACAGGGATTTATTTGCGGAGAGTAACCTTGTTAGAGTTTGTTCCCGAGACTTACCGATCTGGATAACGAAGGCATTAAAGGAGAAGGGATTCGAGTTCAACATGATCCGGCCAATGTATCCAATAATCTCATCCACACAACCGAGAATCATGCAAATCATAAAATCCCAGGACTTCCAACGCAAGCCTTGGATAATGTGTATGAGCATGGCCAGCGCGAATAGGCCAATGATGGTTCCATTTCCAGGAATGGATGGCCGGTACTGGAGAATGCTCGCTTCGACGGGGCAGAGCGCGAGCGTGCAGTTGGCATTCTTACCGAATGATATCAGTCCGTTAGGCAGCTTAGCCATGGCAAAACGAGCGGCGTATAGATGAACTAGAAGTAATATATCAACAATAATAGATAGAGAGAGAGAGTCTAGGAGACCACGATGGTGATTACTGATGGAAAACGGGTTGCGTGGCTACCCAAACGGCTTTATACACTCGGTCTAGCGGCCATATCGCCATCGACACGGGCAACAAGAGGGTTCTACCCTGGAGCCAGTGGCTTGGCTATTGCATCTACCAGAGCTGAAACCCAAATGACCGTCTTACGTTATGTCACTTTTCCATGCCACACACATCAACACGGAAATGGGGCATGGTACCACTCTGTAAATGTCACACCTTGATACCTGCGTGTTGATGAATCGTGTGCAGTGTCGTTCTGTCACAAACCCTTACCAAAAACGGGATGGCACGGATTATATAATGAAATTGGTAAGCGCAGCCCCCCTAAGTAACATGGGAGGGACGGGAGAGGCTCCTTTGGGCAGCGGTAGCGGCAAGCAAGGGGCTCCCCTGTCGCGGTAAGGAATATGACAAGTTCAGGCGGGTAACCACGTTACGTTCAAGCATGATAATCAGCAGGGGGTATGACGAGATAGCTTGATCCGAGTTTCCCAATCCAAACCTATCTTTCATCCAACCTGGCGCTCCCTAAAATAAACCCCGGTGGGTTGGTAAGGCTGAACCGTGAGACAAGCGGAATGCAGTAAACCCGCCGAGGATTTCATATTGCTGCATGTTGCAGAATTGCCCCCATGTGCACGAGAGTGTGATGGCCCTGATAGGAACATCCGGTGCCATGCATGCACGGGAAAGCGTTCGCAACCACGAAAATGAATGAGCAAGAAGAGGAGACAGAGTCTGTTTTGCAGGCCGGAGTCGATCTGGGCAGGAAGATGACCTCCACAACGAAATCCGGCAAAATGCCCCAGTGCAGTCCGGCACGTGGACAGGAAGGCAGGGTTGACGAATGCCTTGCAATCTTGGTGCCTGACTTAAGCGACTCAGTGGGGCATGATTAAGAATGGCATCCGGGACTTTGACTTCCCGGTTGTGTTGGATGGCTACAATTATCGTGGGCAGGGGAGTGGGTCCGGCTTGGGCCGGGATGAGTGCTAGACTCAATTTTCAGATTTCGGACCTGACCCAATGAGCACCTGCACGAGAACCTGCCCCTATTCATCATCGACGCTTGGGAAACCCTCACGCGGGCAATCTCGACCCCACCCCGTTCTGAACTCTTTCCTTGGCGCGGCCTCCCGGGCACCAGAGAAATGTCTCTGCAGGTTTCTACCCGCCACACAGCTTACACTGAGGACTTGTCAGATTCATTCACATCTCCATACTCAGGAGCAGGCTCCTCATCGGATGCATCCATAGGTACCCCCAGGGGTTCTTGGATTGGCTCCTCAAGAGAAGTCTCCTCCTTTGCTACTCGCTGTTTCTCTTTATCCTCTCGTTGTTTTTAGAGCGGCATTCGAGACACTTGCGGAATCCTTCTAAAAGCGAGGATTTCCCGCACTGCGTGCAGCGACCTTGGGATGTGAGATATTTCTTCTCGTCTGATTTCCACGGGCAGCTTTTTGCGCTTCTTGCCACCTTTTCCACCACTGCAATATCTTCTCTCGACAGACACTGCGATGCTTGCAATTCAGACAGAGACTTTTAGCCTTTAGCCGTTTTCGTTTTTTCCGTACCTTCAATCTTGCCTCTTCCCTGCGCTCTTCATCTCATTCTTCACAATGAAGAGTGTCAGGGAGACGGCCATCTGTCAAGCAGCGGATGCGCAGGAATCGTCGCTGGAACTTGGGTCAAATTTACTCGAGCAATATCAAAGAAAATCACATGGTGAAGGATATACAGAACGATCGAGCAATAAACGGTGCACGAAGGATTTATTCAAGCTTCGCAGAGCCAATTACCACTTCGGGGTCCTTTAAACATCTAGTTGCCTCCTCTATCCTTCCATCACCATGATGCTCCATCCATCTGGGCTCCCAAATAGCTAGTCTTTCCATGGTTTTCACTGGATTTACTAGTGATTATGTGTCTTGGGGTAAGTGATGTTCGATACTTGACTGAAAAATACGTTGGAATATCTCACTTGGTGTATATTTTGTCAAAATTCCCGCCCTCCGCCATCCAAGTTAATAGATTAGATTGTAGGTTGAAGCAACATCTTTGTGCACAGTGCTTTACGCATATTCAGGTTCAAATCAGTCTCTAAATCTCAATGTCTCAAAGCAGCTAGCTACTTCTAGCTTCTAATTCTGTATTGCGGTTAAAGTGCTCAATTCGGGTCCTCAACCTCAACCTGCTCTCCGCTTCCGTAATATTCAAACCCTATCTACGGATGTCCATTTCAAAAGTTTTGATTAGGCGCTAAAAACGCCACCCCCTTTATTTACAAATCAGTGGCCACCTCCTTCTTCCGACCCTCTTTATATTCATTTCCTCCCTCCAACTGAATAATTTGCTCGATATGCCAAGGAATCCTTTTAATTCAGGCTTAGATTTATTTTTGTTTTAATTCTTTCCAATAACGTTTCTATACTCTAATAGCTTCTTAACAGCTTTTTGGGGCCCTTTTTTTCGTAGTGTATCTTTTCATCTATAGCCAACAGGGCTTGATTGGATTAGGATCAGGTGAGTTACCTGGCTAAAGAAGTCGTTTGACTTCGTGAAGATTATATATCCGATTTTAGATATGATAAGTATGTGCTAGAGCTTTGTTTTCTTGGATTATTGTACTAGGCCGCCCCTTTTTATACTCTTTTGCAAAAGGAAAGTGTCACGGCACCAAAGGACGCAATGCGTAAACACCACAAAAAGTGGAACGTTGTGCAGTCAGGGCACTGCACCGTAGTCCTTCTACATCTAGCTGCGTAACCACAGGTAGGCAGCATCATGGTACCGTGACATACTTTATATAAACGCTTTATTTTTCGTCCTTTAAATATAATAACTACGACGATAAAGAAGAATAATGGTAGTTTTATTTGATTAAATAATATGTTTCCAATCTTTAAGTACCTAATTTTAATGGGCTAAATATTATTGTAAACAGTCTTCTTTATTTTCTTCGTTAACCCATCACTGCACTATCGGGCAAAATCGCCAGCGCCGTTCACAAAAACCCTTATGTTATTTGCATCGCGTTGGATTTGATCACTACGCGTCAACTTGACGTTGCGTTGACTTGAAGCGCGTTGACGAGGTTGGACTGATGGTGCGTGGGAGGCGTTGAGTTAACGTTGAGGGTTGGGTTGGTGACAAGGGGCGGCCAAAAGTTAATTAACTGTCAAGGGTAACACCTGGTCCGAGCTCCTTGCGCTCTGTGTTCCTCAGAGCTTGTCCACCAAAACCACACCTGCCAGTTTCCATCGCTGACAACCATGATTCCCCTGGCAAAAAAACAAGAGAACCAAAGAAACAACCCTCACCACAGATGCATCACACCTATTGCACCGATGTATTCTGATGAAAGGGCTATCATCCAATTTGCATCGATGAGGTAATCACATAGATGACCTTAGATCTGGTATGTGACCAGTTCGTGCGGCACTCCGCGCATCCAAACAAATGGCGCGAATTTTCCAGCCCAGTCAAGTCGCGATGACATTGGCATGTAGCCTACATCGCAACGGATTGCACTACAGCGCAATGTAACATACAACGAATAAACCTAAAAATAAAAATCGCTCGAAAGATCTGGACCTCAGCACGCATGCACTTTTGACAAACACACGTGAGCAACCAAGGTGTATTTGTTGAGGCCGTTGGATTTGACATCGCATGAAAATGGACCCAGTGTGGTCGGTGAATGTGTGCGTCGTTAGAGGGGGTGAAATGGGGAACGGGAGTGTGTTGGGGATGGGCGTGCGTGGGCGAAATGGGGATGGTGAGTTGGGGGTGATATGGGGAACTGGGGAATTGGGGAGAGGTGGGGTGGGTGTGGGTTGGAGAACTGGGGATGGGGCGCGGGAAAATTGGCGGGGAGTGCGGGGAACGGGTGTGGACGAGGGGGATATGGGGGGCGGGGCATGCGTGGCTTGTTAATTCTGCATCTCTCGTTTTGTCGAGCTAAGGCTCCACCGCGCGGGACTCCTAACCCGGGCGGAACGGGGAGGGCGAAGTGGATCAGGGAAGCCACGCCACCGTCCGCAGTGCGGAATGGAAAAAAAATGGCACGCGGGGCATGACGGACGGATGGATACCACGGTCCGCGTAACGGAATGGCAAAGGAAAAAGCCACGCGGGCAATCACGGACAGACGGATGCCACATAACGGAATGGAAAAAGCAAAATGCCACGCAGGCAATGACGGATGGATGGATGCCGCCGTCCGCACAACGGGAGGAAAAAAAGAAGGAAAATATGTCACGCTGCATCTTAGCCATGCCGGACGGATAGAAACCGCCCCACGCCACCCATCAAATCCCAGTCCAGCTGCCCCCGGTGTAGAAAGTTAAGGCACGCCTTCATCTAACCCTGGGAAAACGGCTGGAGAATGGCACATGGCGAGGAAGTTGATGTGCGTGAGCAGCGAGTCGCTGGCTTCGAGGTCACAATCTAGCAAACTCGGGTCGCACGAGGCATTGACGCGATTTTTCTTCATGCGCAAGCGAGGCGGGGTATTTCGCTGTGGCTGGACATGCTGAAAAAAAAATTATTGAGTCTAGTCCCCGATCTTGGTGTTGGCGCATCTGTCGCTCCGAGATGGCGGTTGCGACGGTCAAGTTACGGCATTGGCGCACGGTTGGGACTGTCACGGGGCCTAAGCCTAGTCAGGTGGCAGCTAAACTGCGCAAGCCGCATTGTGGGTACGTAGCGGAAGGTGCGCTGCGGCAGGTCTATGTATTGACGTGCTGTATTGTGGACGCTTGCGGTAGATTGCGGTACCCTGAGGCGCTATACGGAAGGCACCTTGTGGCAAATTACATATTGTATCAGCGTTTGTTCCATTACCCACCTGATACACACCGTTATGGCGGATCGTAGTGTATCATGGTGGATCATGGCAAATCTGGGTTAGGCCACGCGTGGTAAATCCGGTGCCACGCCCGCCGTCATGGCATTCCGGCCACCGGTCGGCGCTATGGATGACAGATATATCAGCGGTGCATGCAGTGGAAACGACTATAGAGAAGTTTGGTGGCGTGGCGCTCCCCGGGGAAGTGCCGGTCCGGGCAGACTCCGGGGGCGGAGAGTCGGAGCCGGGGCCGTGAAAGTGGGGTCCCTGCGACTTGAACTTGGACTTGAGTACTGGCGCTGACTATAGCGCGGCCACATTAGTACATACATTGAGACCAAGCCCCCTCGTGCTTTAAAAAGAGGCGCTGAGTTTCAATGAGCAATCGGATTTAGGGAATCAAGGACTGTGCTTAGGTAGCAACGTTGTTGTGGCTGGGGCACTCAATTAGCTCCATAAAACAGGCCCGGGATGGTTAGAGGTCGCGACCCCCAAACCGGACGACCCACTTTCCGGACATTCCCCGCACACCACCAAGGGGCACAACAAATGCAGCATTCCTCGCATTTCCTAGTAATTTGTATACAAAAAAAAGGTCTACAGCATCTCCTAAGCCCCCCGAAGCCGATCCAACCTATAAATAATTTCTTCTTAAGCCTATTTAACTACTAGTATAGCTTCTTGTTGGGTTACCCTCCTCCGGCAGGTAGGGGGTTCCCGACTGGCCTCCTCGGCCTATGCGATATCTTCTATCCTAGCAAATTTATCGTTGGGCGCCTTTCTGACCCTTTTTTGTATATAAGGCCTGGTTGCCCGAAAATCCTCTTCCAAACGGTTGATTTCGGCTTCCAAACCTGCCTTCTCTACGTTGGCCAGATCCAAGGCTTTCCCAACCTTATTTAGTAGGTGCCTAACCGTACGGCAACTAGGTGATACCCTCCCTTTGAGGCTATTTACAACCTAACGAATATCCTAAGCCTTTTTCGGGGTCTTTACAAGCTGTAATTCAGCCGCGGGAGCTATTTTTGGCGTAGGGGTACGTGGTCTGGGGGGGGGGGGCATCTCCGCCGAGTGCCTCGCGGTTATCCAGTATTGCAGATGGGTTAAATAGCTATATCCCGGTTTTTCTAAAGCTACTACGTATATTGGGAACGCTATAGCCCCGGCGTAAGGTATCTCTGTAGCAAAGAAGAAACCTTTATTTATTAGCCGGTACCAAGCTACGGTAGTAAGCTAAGGCCTTGGTGTTTTGCCGGAAATAGTTTTTGAGAGGGCTAAAAACGCTGCGATTAAGAGGCTGGGTTTTATGGGATATATAGGCGGGTAGAAAGAGTAGTTAAACGCGGTTATTATAGTAAATCTATATGAATTCTTCCGTATCGTGACTGCTTGCCTCGTTGAGGATTAATAAGCGCTATTCTGTTGGGTGTTTTGGCTTTGTTTCCGGCAAATAGATCTTTTTAAGCCACCTAATGGCTATTTTTAAGTTACTTTAACCCGTAATAGAGTAGTTATATCGCTAGTTGCAGATATTTTCTTAATCTTTAACCTAGCGTAGATACTATTGGCCTTGTAGCGAAGCCCCCGTAAAGACAATTGCGGGCGTCAGTTTGCGTCCCTTAACGGTAACAGCTTCGATTACAAAAACCCAGAAAGTACGGTTTGGAGACGTAATAAGGGAACGATTGGTAAAAGAATCGCCTATAACAGTCCCTACAGTTGTCTCGACCTCCTACATACTATATTCGTCCATATTGGTAATGTTTCGGGGGAGGATGCGTTTGGACCGCAACTAAAAGTCTAAACAGTTGTAGAAATCTTCGTACGTAACCTTGGTAGAACTACGCGTTTTTAATCTTTCTAGTAATACGCTTTTCTTGGTCTTTATACGTTTATGGCGCTTAAGAAAGCGGTTAACCCAATAATAGCTAAGGGGGGTAAAATCACTACCTTGCCTCAATACTTTTTAAGCCATCCTTATAATCTGGGCCTTGGTTGGAGCGCGCCCTGTAGCTTCCTCGTTAAGAGCCCAATTAACTAAGAACCTCTCCTGAACTGGTAATAGTTTTCTGGCTTTTATTTGGCCCGCTAGCCTATTGGTTACCCCGCGGAGGCGGTCGCTTAATGTTAACCGCGGTACGTTGAACTATTGGGCGGTATGGCGTAACGTTACGCCATTTTGAACCGCATTAATCGCGGACTGAATATTCTGCTTACGTATTAGATCCATTGCAAATTTGGTAGGATTTGGGCCAAAAACCTGGGTGTGGTGATGAAAAGAAATGTGGTGGTTGTCTTTTGGGTCTGCAGATCGCAATGTCCGGAAAGTGGGTCGTCCGGTTTGGGGGTCGCGACCTCTAAGGATAGCCACGGGTGAGCGTATAGAGTTTTTTCTTGTCCAAGGACTACCGTCCTTCCCGGATGGAGAAGCCAGATGGGGTATACGGCCGGTGGATTTATCGCCCACTCTCAAATCCGTCTGAAAGGCGCCAATAGCAGCTCCAGGAGTAAGTATGAGAGCACCGAGTGAGCGTTTCAGCTTGATTCTACTTGCTCTTTGCTCATTCACAACCTAATGAGACGGGGAGTAGACCAACAGTCCACCAGCTCTGCGATGTAAGCGAGTTGAACGGACGAGTACTAAGCCTCGTGTGACAGCTGGGGTGAGACTCCTAGGGCGTGGTTAATACACGGAGCAGGCGTTTTACAAATAGATGGAGAAAACCAGGAGCGCATAAGAGGGGGAAAGGGGAAAATGAAAGAGCAAGGTAGGGGCGGGATATCAAGCGCCGATACTACACGTAAGCACCAGGCATGTAGGGCAGCGCTCAGAGGAGCCAACCTTGGTTCTTGCCGAATCTACTCTATTGCTGACTATTCTCTTGTCCCTTAAAAATCGAGATCCTAAAACTGACTATAACAAAGTTTCATATACGGTAAATAGGCTTACTCCGACCAAACTAATGTCCCATTACAAAACTACTCTTTACGGTTCACAATACCGTCACCGCTATCCACTATACGGGATAAACTAAGGAGCTCGAACTAAAAGCGCTGTTGCGACTAGGCAGTTTGCTGGTTGCTCTCTTAGCTTTAGGAATAACCGATACTTGTCGGTATGGTGACGGAAGCTAGTGATAATTTGTATTGGACTTTGGCCGAGATAAGCATAATATGGGGGCGAAGAGGAAGGAAATAGCACAAGCGGTGATTATGACGCCCTTGGCGTTATTTCGGTACCTATCCGACCTAGTCCCGAGACCACTCACCGTGATCTGGCTTCGGTAGATGTTAGATGATCCAATAGCGGGAGGAAAAAGAAGTTTGGCTGTTAGTGTTATAAGTGATGAGCTGGCTTCTACCTTATCCCAATCCTTAATTCTAACATAAGAGATCAACTACAGCTTCTTGTTGCGTGGTAGAATCTGGACCTATGTTAATCAGGGCGGTCAAATGCTTAGAGCTTAAACTGCTTAAGTTACTAGCTCCCCCATCTGTCCAAAATAGATATAAAACAAACCACAGTTGCCGACATATAAAATCACAGCCCAGTTAAAACACACATTTATACCTCCCACACGTCCGCCACATCCAGTACAGCGTATTTGTCAACTTTACCAATAATCTAAACAAACTCGACGAGACGAACTTGGTGGCATGCCCAAGGCTTCGGCCCAGTCCGTCTAGCAGACTTGGCAGGGCATATATTACCAGTCATGGACTCCAATGTTTTTGAACTGGATCTAGCCTCTGGAACATAGGTTATGGAGGTGAAGGTGAAGTGGGATAACCCCATCGTTGCTCTACAGACGGGAAAAGAAAACAAAAACGGAGCAGAGGGCAACAGTGACGCAATAGGTTGGCACACGCATAAAAGCCGCTGTAGGTAGTTGGCGCTCGCATGGGGTTTTCCTTTCTGCAAGAATCAGTCACTGTATCGAAGTGGAATCTGCTTTATCAACTCATCGCTAGTGAATCACCTGTGTATCGCAGCAGCATCGGGCTCTTCCTTGATCACCCTAGTAGCTTATTACATTCTTTCCCTTCATCGCGTCCGCGGCCAGGCGTTCTGGAATCGTCTCTTCTTTGAAAGACCGGGTAGACAGGTCGGTCAAAACAAAGACTGCAGCCGGTTAATCTATCTCACTGATTCTTTTTTTTTTTTTGGTTTGTGAAATGGAACAGTGCAGAGATTCACTTTTGCTCGTAGAGTTTGTCCTGAGGGAGCTTGGCCTTGAGGTCAATGATTCCCAGTACACATATCCAGTTGACGCCGGAGTGACCAGGCCAGCTGTGAAGGCATTCAGTTTTCAGGAGCCCAGAAAAACCGGATGAGAATCGGACTCCATTGTTTCAATCCTAGAGTCCGAACCCACAACATACATGTAGCAAGATAAGATTCCTAGATTCTTGTATCCTGCCACGGATTTAACCAGCAACGAGATCCCGGGCGGTACCGAGCCGGACCAGACCTCGCACCTAATCAATAGCTCAACTCGAAACCCCTTCCGTCGTTGGATACGGAGCCAGACGACCCAGTCAACCGGCCAGCCTTGCGTCTAGGTACAACAACCCTGAACATAGCTACTGTCTCTTGTGTTTACTTGTAAAAGCTGTTTTCTTCTTCGGTTCAAACCACGGAGCTGTATTAGTGAACTCACCAATCTAGGTAGGTGCCCGCCCTGGTTCGTAGTGTGTGGCATTTGATTCGGATGGGGAGAAGGGACGTGGATGAAGTGCGGGTTTGGTCTCCTCAACAACAGCATGGCAATTTCGTGTTACCAAAATCGATGGATAAGAACCGCTCAATGTCATGTCTTGTAGATAATGCCAATGACCATTCAAGATTTCAACATACCACCCCTAGGTTCCCGGCGGAAGACTTGAGAAATGACAGGCGGCGCGGGATTTCTAGACTAAATTAAGTACATGTTGTCTCGAGGCTGGGGTGGTTGACCTGAAGGATTCCATTGTCGGATAAACTTGTTTCGTGCGACGAATCTGTGCACACAAAGTTTCCTTTTTTATACCCCGCTCATTTAACATTGCTCGCCCTAGCTCAGGCTCGGCTCAGTCCTTACTCAGGATTTACTCAGGCTTTACTAACCTTAATTACCATTTTCTACGGACTGCACCACAGCGTGCTTCAATTTTAGCTGAATGGACCCAGAACTAGTCTTGTATATGAAGATGGCTAAAATCGGTCCCTACACTTAAAATGAACAGTTTTACCTTTTCTTTTCCGTATTGCTTACCTGACCGCTAGAGACTTCAGTTAGCCTCTACCATCTAAGTCCTGCGACTGTACCTCCTGTAAACATTTAAACTTCCCACTACTATTTTCAATAACACATAAAAATATGTTGAAATTACAGCCCAGTTGCCCTGTAGCTACAGCACCTTTGAGTGCTATAGCCTAGTTGATCCACTGCCCTATGGCAAAGTGCAATCACCATAACCACGGGGAGTTATTGTTGTGATTCAGGGGGGCTGCCAAGCCCCCTGGACTCATTAAACCCTACTAGAACCGATGGAGAGTTCCGGAGGCCCCAACACCATTATTATATCAGCCCAGTCAACGTAAACACCTTTCCTTCTGTAGTATAATCTTTCCTTATGTATTTTAGGGCTCTCACCCCCTGTAAGATTGACCCACACCGACCAAGGGCCCTATAAAGAACTGTCTCCCTCCTGTACCTTTAACACTCGATTCTTTTCCTTTCTTCTACTCTAAGCAAAATAGTTTATATATAGCCTTCAGGCAACCTCTGTGCAAAGCCCACCGTAATCACCCTATTATAGGGCATAGACCCCTGTATTCTCACTGAGACCAGTCAGGTCACCCAATTTAACAGCCTCAATTCAAATCAGCGCGGCGAGCGAACGTGCACCTTTCGAAGCTAGATCTGACGGTGGCGGCGATGAAAGCAATCATGGTTGTTACCGTCGGCAGCAGCAGGCAGGAAGAGGTGGCGGAGAGTGACAAAAATGATGAGATGCCCATGGAGACGGATGATGATGACGATGATCACGCCTTCGACATGCGGAAGATGATCAATTCCTGCGATACATACGAACTGCTGCATCTGGTTGGACCGGGAGAGCTGGTTCGGTTTCCTATCACTGGGTGACAAATACAGCTGGCACCTCAGAGACAGACCTCCGGTCCACTGTAGACTCTGGGCACCGCGCCTCATCCCACGCTCGAATAATGTTGAACAGATTTCCATACTGCGGCTGTGGATTCCGTGGAAGCTGAATATGAAGCAAGAAGTTAGGAAGCTCGCATCATTCACGAGGCACGCTTGGATTGCACTTCCCCTGGCAGGCTTGAGGTGAGAATAGGATCGGTATCCAGCTTCTAGAACTAATAACAAGTAGGCGTCTGGACAAATCAGACCACTTACTAGTTAATTGAAAACTGGCTGACATGTTTAGAGATCAACTTGACGAACCGCGACTTGAAGCCTTATTAAGCGAGGCGTATAACTCGGAGGCTGACAAACACCGACAGCTCTTGCAGGAGTGTGTCTATCGCAGCAAGGCTCCGCAACCGTGGTATTTCATATACCTCGGACACTGTGTTGCTTCTGCTCTGGTCTTTAAATTACCTGCTGTTGCAAAGCGACATGTTCCTGAGGCTACATCTAAATTCAAATGCGGACGACGACAGTATGATTTTCTCGCCCCGATGCAGGAATTAAGCGATTAGAAGGTATGCACCGTGTCGGTAGGAGACAAGATGCCAGTACTACTCGCTACCTAATGGCTTCCGCTCTTAACCTCATTATCAGTTTTGGTTTACGCCACGAGGGCCTTCACGTCCGGTTGGACGGAAGCTTCAAAATCCAATTTGGCCAGGCTGATCGAAAGTATAGAGAATGGTGGCTGGGATATTGAGTTAGAGAAGCTCGGGCAGTGAGTCTCATCCAGCTTCAACATCCTGCGAAGAATCATAGCCAGTTCCGCTTTCTTTCTTTTTCTTTTCCTTTTTTTTTTTTACTTTCTTCAGGATGCTTGGCCAGATACCATCCTGAGAGATATTCCATTATCGTTCAAGTACTAGATGCGTTCAATTTACATTCAGTGCCACATGCTGTCCGTCAAATTTGGTATAACTACCAGTCAAGTGACTCATTTCAGAGATTCCACAGATTCAAGATTTCACAGGTTCCCAAGAGCAAGTCCCCATTCTTTTCACAGCCTCTACATCGCTGCAGGCGCTGGTCAACCTATCACACGTCGCCCTCCTTTCTACACACCACTACGCCCAGGGATAGCGATCAACAAGACCCAGCTAAGTAAATAAAATGGTCTTCTATTCGGCTGAAAGATTATTTTCTCACAAGTAAACTTTCTTATTCACGAAGCCAATTAGATAATAACCAAACGCGCCAAACACTAAGCCACTCCCCGAAGATCTCCTTTTGATTGCGCCCTATCATTTTCATCACCCGGCGGCACAGCTTCGCGGCACAATGTCCACACCACCCAACTGTGGCTGTGCCGTAGGATCGCAGGGCAGAATACGAGAGGATTTATCCGTACTGGCATCAACCATAAAACCCACTGCGACGCCACTCACGACATAACGTTCCGCCCTTGACCCTTGACTCTCGCACAACACACTTAACCAAAAAGGCAATCCAAAATGGGTCGCTACAATCCAAACCCCGAGCCCGCAACCACAGTTACCCACAACGTCCACACCACACCCCGCCCCCGAAGCGCCTTCCAAATCTCCTCGGCCGAGGACCCGGCAAATCCAAACCCAAACTCCAAACCGAACGGGCTCCTCTACCCCCGCTGGCTCACCTTCGCCTCCCGCACCCTCCTCACCGCCTACGAAATCGCCATCCTCGTCATCACGCTTCGCTTCCTCGCCAAATGGAACGGCACCCTTGACAATATAGGAAACCCTTTCAAAGCAAGCCGGTATTCCACTGCCGTTGGCACCCTCACTGTCGCGCTCGTGGTTGACCCGCTCGCGGCCATCGCGTCAGCCGTGGGTTGGTACGGCAGGTTTGGGCTGTGGGGGTGGGCGGTGCTTTTTGATGTGGTGGCGGGGATTATGGGGTGTTTGACGCCATTATTTGCTGCATGGGTGGATCATAATGGGAATTCGATGGAGCAGTTGGGGTGGTTTTGGGAGGATGAGGGGAGGGTGATTGGGATGTTGGTTTTGGCTGTTGGGTGAGTAACTCCTTGAATCTCCCTGTTTTGCTTTGCTTTGCTCCAGCTTAATACGAGTTGACTGACTGGCGTTGCGTTTGACAGGATTGCTCACATTGTGGCTACGATAGGGGGCTGTGTGGCTTGTTGTGTTCGCTGTTGCGGGAGGTAAGGAGGATTTTGGGCGCGCTGCTAAACCTGGAGAACAGGAAAATCTCTACCGGATGGTGTTTCCCTCTTATTGAAAGAATATAGACTCATGTTGGATCATTAACATAATACTTAATCTAAGTTACCGCTAAATGATGGTTATGGTTCGAGACTCCATGCTCTTGACTTCCTCAAATCGACTTCCGGGTTGCGCAGGACACTCAAAGATACCCACGCGAAAGTACGTCCCAGTAGCAGCATCGGCAGGATATGCTACAATGCCGTAAAGCTGTTCCTCTGCTGTACCGTTACCCATATTGCTGCCGATGACAACCAGTTTCAGTTTTGCCCTGAAATGGGACTCTTGTTCATCTTGTTCATTTCCCGACCAGTCGTAACAAAACTTCCCCGGGTCTTCTGGCAAAGCACCGCTGCCTGACTCGTCAAGGCGCATGACCTTCGTCTGCAGTTGGAGGCTCCCCCTCTGGACTTGAACGTAGCGATCGGTCCCTATGTTCTCGATAACGGGCACGTCGAGCTGTGCCTCGAGCTTTAAACCCCGCTGCTGTTTCCGACCTTCTTTCCAGGCCGAAAACTGAAATTTCAGCTCCCGCACCGTTCCGAAACGGGCCCAGCTCCATGATGGCGCAATAAAGCCTGGCCCTTCAGGGCGCAAATCTCCAATCAAGTCTGCCAGACGAGCGTGCGCTGGCTTACAATGCCACAAGAGTTGGATGTGCATGCGCTGAACCCACAGTCCAGCCGCGTAATCGTAGCCGATATGGTCGCCGATGCACTTGGCCACGCTGGCAATGGCCTGCAGCTTGTCCTGTGGACGAGTAAACTCTCGGTTCGAGTACTGGGGCACCATATTGAGCTCCCAATAGCTCATGAGCGAACGGATGCCCCTTTCCGATGCTGAAGCTTTCTTCACCATGTGGAGGACTGATTTCTCCTTTACCAGCGCCCGCTCCTCCGGACTATCTTCGGCAGCGATCCAGTTGGTACAGACGAAATACATGCGCTCGGGGCCGACATAGATGGCTCGCGTTGACAGTTTCTCCTCTTGGAACGTCCAGCCTCGGGAGGTCCACGCTGCCGCCCGCCAATCCGCAAGCAGCTTGCCATCGGCACTGCTCGGCAGTCCCCCGTCGTTTGATGGTGGCACATGTTCTCCAGGGCGTGCTGTTAAAAATCCTTGTTGACACGTCGACGAGTTCAGGACCATGATGGTGAAGTAGGCATTGGAGTACACAGGGCCCATCAGCGGAGACTCCCTCTGCCAGTCGTCCATGTCGTCTTGGATGATGCACAACGCGTCTACCCAGAGGTAACAAATGTTCAGGCTTCGAGTTAGCCTTACGGCGTCGCGCACCACCGGGGACAGGTACCGGTCGGGGATGCCGCCATGCCATGCTCCCAGCGAATGCGTTTCCGTCTTGCACTGCCTCTCCGCGTCGTCGGGGGAGCCCCAGCAGTAGCTGAGAGCAGCGTATCGGGTCGATTCAGTGCCGCTGAAGTTCGCTTTCTCACGAACTTGTTCCCGGCTTTCCAGGCGCACCTGATTCTCTCCCCCGTCCTCGGTTCCAACGAAAAGCAGTCTTGAAGGGATGTACCCTTGGCATAGGACCGGATGGTTGCAGAGGGCGACGCATCTCCCGATCTCGGACCTTAACATGTCGACGCACGCCGCCGACAATCGGTCGCCGGAGGCCATCTCTTAAAACCAAGGTAGCTGTTTTTCACGTGTCTTGAGCCGAGATAGTTAAAGATAATGCCGTGTGTGCCGTGATTATATGTGTTGGTTGCTGTGTTCGCTGTTCCAGGAGGTAACCATGATTTTTGGCTCGCGGAAGCGGGGACTTGGAGTCAGGACAATCTATACAGGACGTGGGTTTCCCTTCCCTAATAGGAGGTCATGGGCGATGTTGAAGGCAGAAGTTTGCCCCGCTCGTTACGGACAATTGTCATTGGTGCAAATTGACCAATGAATCGTTTTTCCCATGCTCCTTGGGCGAGCCGCAACCAAGATGTGCTAGGCAACCGTCGGGCATCATCTTATTCCGAAGCCCGAAAGTAGTCGACAAATTCACACGAGCCTTATCTTAATATTTTAAAGAATCCCAAGACCTTCCAAAAATGGCCATGTTCAACGCTCACATACCTTGCGGAAATTCGCCCGCATTTCCAGCCATTGAAGCCATTGAGCTTCGTCAACGGGCGAATGCCTCCCCACAAGCTCTGACCCTCCTTTGGCACAATGTGTCTCGGCATCCAGGTCAGATGGGACCTTGCTCTCATCACCGAGCCAACAGGAGAACCATGACCTCAACTCAGCAGTTTCTACCTCGCAAACAGCGCGGGATGACGAGCTTTCCCAAATTCGAATAGCATCGACGGAAGCTAGCGCTAGCACCCCATCTCCCGTTTCCGGCTCCCAACGCAATGAACCCCAACTACCGGCGCTGCAGGTCCCTGCCAATAAGAAGTGGTCCAAGACAGCGGTCCTGGCACTGGCATGGGATACTCTAGGCGCTTGCGTCGGCATGGAGTATTCCAACTCGTACGCTAAGAAGCGATATCAGCTTGCGCTCTTCGGGGCTTGTCATGGGTACGATGTTAGTTGGCCACTGGTATCTGTTAGAAAGAAGGGGGCTCTGAGGCCCCAGGTCTCTAGTCAGCAAAGCTGACTGGATGCCTGGCACCGCCAGAGCGCCAGTGTCCTGTCGGCGCAGCAGCATTAAGAGCCAATCAGGGAATGTACGGATCCCATTTGCCGTTGTGACTGGCACTGTCACATGGCCGGCGGCCTGCGCGGTGAAGGGAACATAGTCGACGGGGTTGAGACATGTCCACGCCCACATCAAATACACCTGAGTAGTCCTGTACTTTGGCAATTCTTTTTCATATCGCCCGTCTAACCATCAAACTTAATGAGCGCCATTAACATTGATTACTTGTGTACAAGAACCTAGATACCTAAATAAATAGGCACGGGTGTACCGCGTTTTGGTATAATGGCGGGTAGTGCTTCTGGGGGGATTTCGTCTACGTTTATTCCTAGGAATATATATACTTGGCAGCCTGGCTCGGATCGGCCAGCTCAAATAAGACCTCCAGTCTTTTCTCCTACCCTATCTCGTACTTACTCTCTCTTTCCCCGCCATATCATCTGGACTAAAATCAAGGTGGATACCTTATTGAAGCTGGCGGACGACATATCGAGTAGCGCCAACGGATGCAGTGGCTGCATCCCGGATTAAATGGACATGAGTATTCACCCTGCCCATTGCTCATACAGTATAAGCTCATATTGCATGCAAGCCGTACTGGACAAGGTTGGAGTTGAGAGCAAGGCCAGACGGTATGGACTGGATGTGATCAATCCCAGTCGGGAGCACAGGGAGGCCTCGAGCTTGTCGCTCTTTGCGAGTGGAGGGTGTTGCATGCGACTAAGCTGAGTCTCAAGCCGCTTTAAGCGGTAGTTCTAAACTTGAAGCTATTTTAAGAATATCACTTCCGTCATTTCGCAAACCCCGAAAATCCAGTCCTCTCACCGTTAACCGCATACGGCCGTGGCGTTGGCTTGCACCTCGGCCCGGGACTAGACCTGGAAAGAGGTTGACTGTAAGAAGATATAGCAATAATCTATCGGCTGGACTGGACACCAACATGAATCTAAGTGACGAAAAGAGACAGAATAGCATGCCTAGCCCCAGCGTCTATGAGCTTGGGGCCGTCACGGCTGCCCATGGCTCTCCCGCCACATAATTGGGGTCTTGGGAGGATGGCGGAGGCGGTGTTGCGGGGCATCCTTTGCTGTTCCAATCTCCAACATGCCACTACCTCCTAGTTGTACATGAATTATATATTGACCATGCGCATTTTTGTGATATATCCAGCCCCAAAGACCTATATACGGTATGGATATCAAATAGCCCCCACGAGTGCGTGCATGCAACGAAGTGGGAATTCCAAGAGCAGACAAGGTACATTGGATAGTACCTGGGTACACGTTCACGTTGTTTCTGCAACCTTTCAGGTGGGTTGCAGTCAGCGGCTACATGAAGCGATTCGTCGCAAGATCAGGGAATCGTTACCTTATTTAGGTGGATTATGTAATCCAGCCAAATGCAAAATACTGGTCACACGCCGGGGAGGCACTCGCAACCGCTTTTATACCTATACCTCCGGCCATCATGGCACCGCTTCCCAGGTGCTTCACTAGCGTTTCACTCAGCTGTCGCCCGACCATATTACCCAAAGCCTGTTCTTTTCCCCAATGGCTCCACTATCAATTACAGCCATCACAGTAAAAGGACCGGAGCATATCTGGTCCGGAACGTGCCGAATATATGTGGTAGAATGGAAAGGGAGGTGAAGTCGGTCGGTGTATCCATCATGTCCCAGCGCAATTCCCGTCGATTAGGCGAAGAGCGGAGTGACGAAAGTCTGGTTTCTAGTGGAATTGGGAAACAAAAAAATGTGGGAGAAAAAAAGGACAAACCTGCCAGCCAGCTGTCTGATTGTGGAAAGGATGAATTTCCCCATGCAAGGTAAGGGGGGTCCACGGAGAAGAGCGCATTGAAAAACGGAAATTGACAATGAAGAAAAAAAACTGCCCAGTACTATCGAACAGCATTTTCCGGGAGCGCCCTGACTTTTGGAGGTATTAACCTAGTCGGGGGAGGAGGGAGGGGGCTGGGCCGAGAGGAGCCAGCTGGTGGTGTCTGGTCATCTTATCAATATGACCATGCGTGGCATAAACCAGCCGTTAAACTCTGCAAAATTCCGGGCGCCAAGCCAAGTTATCGATAAGGGAGCGGGTGGCACGGATCCGTTAATTCTGCAAAACGCGTTTTGTTAAGCTAGATAAACGTGGGTGGCAGTCGCGGCTTCGCAACACGCAAGCCAGACTTGAAATTTCCAGGATCCCGTGTCTGCGCCAATCCACCACACCTGGCACCGAGCCAATCTAATGCACCGTCAATCCACGCAGCCCAATCGACTGGCAACCGGCGCCTCGTCAAGCACAACAACCGCGGTGATGTGCGCCTGGTCCCGGCGATGGAATCGGCCAAGTGTTCTTTTGTCCTGGAGGTTCTAAAATGTCGATGCGCAAAAAGAAGCTGCACTCAATTGTGTGCCCCAGATCTGCAATGACGCCTGCATAGCCGACAGCAATGGTGCCCACCTGCCGTCGTGGTGGTGATGTTCGCTGGCCGCTAATCAATCCCGCAACACGTAGATCAATTAAAATTTGCGAGTGTCGTTGGTTCAAGTCGTGCGTCACGTTTCAAAGCATCATCACTTCTCGGAGGTGTTGCAGCCATCTGCCGGGTCCCGGGTGCCGGATCCGGCCGGGGACCCACCCGCCCGCAACGGCCCTGGCGCTTGGCGGGTCGGTTGGCCTGGTACGGTCAAAAATGTTACGTCGGCCCAGTGCCCAACACCAATGGCATGGATGCACATTTCATATTTCTCAATCCCATTTCACATTTCACATTTCATCATAGCAAAGGGGCGCTGTGCATCTCAGCACAGTTTGAATTTCCAATTATGGTGGGTTCAACCTTGTGTTCCCTTTTGTACCCTCAACTCCAGTCCCTCATTCCATTCCAGGAACCACCCCCCCCCCTTTTCTTCCCCCTTTCTGTCCGCCCAACCCCGCCCTCACTTGCTCAATCATTGACCTTTTTGCAGATGCGTCCATCTGCGGGTGCCCCAGGAGATGCGTCCATCTCGAGGGGACCCTAAATGGCCAATGAATGAACAAGTTTAGGTAAGTTAGGTAGGTAGGTTTTTTGAGAGCCAACATTAAAGTGACATTAGCCACAAAACATCAAAGTGACATCAGCCACAAAGGATGCATGTGACAAGCGAAGCCGCAAATGCTACCTGTCAGCTAGGTCATCTCTCGGATGAAGAGAGAGACCAAGTTGTTTGGCTACTACCTCTGACATCTTCAGAGTCAGAAGGTATCCCCGCAGCTGGGGTCATTTTCGTATTCCATCACTGAGGCTGACGCGTCAAGTCAAGTGGCGCCGCCACTGCCCCTGATATCTTCAGATATCAAAGGTTGAGTGGATGCTATTGCTGGACGGGTATGCCCACAATCAGGGTCTTCTCGATTTGCGCAAGCATTGGTGCAATCGAGGAAAGAAGGGGCCGCTGGCTCTCGCAGCTATTGACGACGAAGCTTTGTTCCGCCCAATCCCATCAGGAACTGGACTGATTCGCAGTCACTGGGGTTTTTTTTGGGGG
>Ga0247765_1000154_pt1 | contig 54509 bp, 65 predicted proteins | sample UWRJL106311C6_FD_179949 | JGI IMG/M metagenome (GOLD analysis project Ga0247765, IMG submission 179949) | Plant litter microbial communities from Arlington Agricultural Research Station in Wisconsin, United States - UWRJ-L106-311C-6 | ecosystem: Environmental > Terrestrial > Plant litter >... | reverse complement strand
GGATTTGATGTTTCCGTTTTTTTTTTTTTGGACATTCCCGTTCCGTTCCTTTTCTGGCCCCCATTTACTTTTTTTTTTTCCCTCCTGCCCTCTCCCTCTTGGGGTTCCATTTGTTCCTACTTTTTGGTTTTGTTATTTTCTTTGGTTCTGGTTCGAAATCTGATTTCCCTCCCCCCCCCTGCCTGCCTGCCCGCCCGCCTTCGGTTCGGTTTGACCGGAGAAAGGGAAGCTAAAATGTTTGGTCCGCAGGACGGCTCGGTCAGGTGTGATAATGTGTCTCAGGTTGTTGTTTTTGGGTATGGGTGACCGAGTGGTACGTAACCTACTGCAGTACATGATAGGTATGGTACGTACGGTATACTTGGTGGTACGTGTGTGGTAGGTAGCCGACATCTGTGTAACTGATATACAGTGTTGGTACTGGTACACTACATATGTCCTATGTCTCTGATATATTATCTGGAGTTGCTGTTCCTCGCTTTCCGTCCCCCTCCCCATTTTTTTTTCCTTTTCTTCTCTTCCTTTTTCTAGAATTCTTCCTAACAAGACATTGAGAAATGCACATATCCTTAAACCCTCTCATCACATTTTTCTATTATCCAAAAATGGACACTTCCCACCTGGCCCATCCCAGCCCCGAGTGGCTCGCCTATGGAGCAGCCAACCCTCACCTCGGCATCAACGACCCGGACCTCAGCTTCCCCACCCCGGCCGCTCTCCGCGACGCCGCTAACTCGGCTAAGGAAGCCAAAGTCCGCGCCCAGCTCACCGCATCCGGTCTTGACCGTACCGTCTCCCGAACCGATTTATTCGCTACCTCCCGAGACGGCGTCACAACCATCCCCCTCCGCGCCTACCGCTCTCTTCTTCTTCCCCCCCCTCCTTCCCCTTCTTCTGGGAGGCTCCCGGCCCTCTTCATCTACTACCACGGAGGAGGCATGCTCCTCGGCAACCTCTCCACCGAAGACGCAAACTGCTGCACCTGGTCCTCCCTCCTCGGTCCGGACGTGCTCATCATCTCTGTAAATTACCGACACACACCGGAACACATGTTTCCAGCCCAACGGCATGACGCATGGGATGCCTTTCTGTGGATCTACGAACGAGCTGCCCTTTTGGGCTTTGACCCCGAAAGGATCGTGGTAGGCGGGATTTCCTCCGGCGGGAATCTCGCCGCGGGAGTTGTGCTTGAACATCTCAAGCAACACTCCTTCGGCACAGCAGCAGCAGCAGCAGCAGGGGGAGGAGGAGGAGGAGGAGGAGGAGGAGGAGGAGGAGGAGGAGGAGCGGAAAGGGGGAAGAGGAACAGGAACAGGATAAAAGGCCAAATCCTCGCCATGCCTTGGTTGGTTCACCGCGACGCGGTACCCGTTTCACTGCATGTCGGCGAGAAGTCGGCGGCAGTATCATCGCTGGTGCAGTGTCGTGGAGCGCCAGTCATGTCTGGGGAGAGGTATGATCTGTTCACGGACCTGCTCGGGGAGGGGTGTGAAGATGGGTTTAGTGTCGGACTGGTGGAGACAGAGAGGTTGAGAGGATCACCGGCGACAGCGGTGCTCGCTTGTGGGTGGGATTTGCTGCGGGATGAGGCGTTTGCTTTTGCAGAACGGCTGGAGGAGGTGGGGTGGGTTTTTTTTCCCTTCTTTTCCTTCCTTTTCTTTTTTTTTCTTTTTTCTTTTTTCTTCAAAACCTCCCAAAATTGCTCTTGCTCTCTTGTTTGGTCTTTGGGGGTCCCACCTTTTTCCTTCCTACACTCCCAGTCCCTTCCTTACTTAGTCTCTTATCCCCTAAACATCTCAAGTCTTGACTGACTTTTATCCTTCTTCCGCAACTTCAACTCTCTCCTCCGCATTTCATAAGTCCAACCCCAATCACAACCTAAACATTCAGCAACCGCCACCCAGAAAAAAACTGAACACATGCTAATACAAGAGACTTACAGAACCCCCCTCAAAAAACACATCTTTCCCGGCCTTCCCCACTCCTTCACCAAATACCCCGACCTCCCCTCGTCACGACGTTTCGATGCCCTAATGGCCGAGTCAATCAAGTGGTGTCTTTCACGGCCTGATCACCTACCCGGCGGTCCAGCAGACTGGACGTTGGAAATTCCCGATCAATATAACCTTGTCGACATCAGTTTCGATGTCGATGTCGAGATGAAGCTACCCCACCAGCAGACAAAAAAGGCGCGTTATGACTGGGTTCCTTTTCTAGGCGGTAAGATCATGGGGTATTGGAGGTGATGAGGTCTTTGTGTGTCTTGTTCCTCGTTTGTTTTGTTTTTCTCCTTTCTTGCTACACCTTTATCTCCATTTCAGCTACACCATGGTGCATGTATTAAGTTCAAAAGTCCATGGGTGTTCACGCAAAGAAGAATGGCTCGGGCCACGGATGGTTATTGATCACTCAACAAAAGTCTCATGTTCATATATTTTCTTCATAGACTCAACGATCTAGCTACAAAAAAACGACAATACTCCTGCAATGCTAGACACTGGAGCGACGAAGTGGGTAATGGGAGTGGTATCTAGCTCGTGAATAGCCCTTCCGGCCTCACCCCTGCGAGCGGCTCCACTAGTTCGGGGTGCGGCGGCTGGCATTGCGAGATTCCTGGGCTTTACTGTCGGAGTAGGCAACTCCCTTTCTTTCAATTTCTTCTCGCTCTCCGCCTTCACAGCTTGGACAGCTCTGGCAATTTGGGCAGCTTTGGCAACTTGAACAGGGCTGATGGATTTAGCAGCCCACTTGGTCTGGGACAACGCTTGCCGCTCCCACATGACCTCCTTTTCGGCATCGCTCATGCCAGTGAAGCCATCGGCAGGGAAAGCCCTCCCGTAACCGTATGACCCCGAGCCCTCACCCCAAACTTCCACAATCGCAGGAAGGACGCCCCTTCCGTTAGTGCAATTGGCAAGCGTATTAGGCATGGGCCACCATCCAGGTGTGTAGCGGACATCGGCCACGGCCCCAGGATATGACACATTGTAGGCAAAGCCCGTCGTGTCTACCTCCATGTTGCGCACCCACGGCAGATGTTTAGCAACCAGCGTGAACACATTGGCACCGCAATCCCAGCGTCCCAGTGATGGGAGGTCCCAATTCGCACTGACAGTGGCGAGTGTCGAGTAGTGGTTATAAAATCCGCTGTCCGTGGTGCCAGCCAGGTGATGAGGAACCGCACCGCCTAAAAGAACAGTGAAGATCTTGTTGGCATCCCTGTATGTATCATTCTCGTCAAATGACACGATGATTAGTGTGTCTTTGGCGAAGTACGGGTCGATAAGAAGCGGCTCAAGAAACCGTCGAGTCCAGGAAGCACCAAACGTTATGTTTGTGTCATGCGCGTCGTTGGTCTATCCTGTCAGACAAGCCTTGCCCCTAAGCGGTAGAGCAAATGACATACCATGTTCGGCGTCACAAAACTCCACTGAGGTAGCTTTTGATCCGCCAGGTCCTGATAGAAGCTCGTGAAGTTTTTGATCTGCAGTGCGCGCGTCTCATTTAGTGCTACACTCTCAAACATGATGAGGGGGTTGTGCTTGCGGACGTAGTCGTCCTTCTCGGTTTCTTGATTTGAAAAGTTCCACCCGGCAAATCCCGCATACGGCAGATGCTCCTGGTATTCGCCCCATGAGATGGCCCTCGTGTCAAGCAGATCGACGACTGTAGAGATATTGGCGGGGAACGTGACGAAATAGTCTTCGTCCATGCCAAAGTAATCTCCAGCTACCGAAGCGGCGTAGTTAGGCTGGGACGGATGAGTAACTAGACATCGCAAGTCAGTTTTGTACTCCATACGGCGTCAATCCCAAATCCAACTCACCCGCCCAGAAGTTGTCCAGCCGGATGCCTTGACTGGCAATCCACTGCATTTCAGCGTTTGCTGCAGCATCCTGTTTCTCGATTAGTCTCAGAAAGTACCAGGTTGTCATGGAGACAAACATGGTAGTCGACGTTCTCCAACCAGATCTGAACGATGCGATCGAAGACGTGGCCCTTCACGTCCGACATTGGCGATGACGGCCTGACCGCGGCTTGTTCGGCGTAGATTGCGGGTGTCTCAGGTGCCAGTGTCGCCATGGGTGGCCTCGTTGTCTTGTATGGCGGGTGACTGAAGCCTGTGTAGGCCATGCTATCGACGGTGCCGAGGACGAGAGCTAGGAGCATTGTAAACGACTTCATGGTGACCTTGAATCCCGCCCACAATATATCCCTTGATTCGATGACGCGAAGTCGATGCCCGGGGTGAGGATAGATCAAAGCGAAGCAAGGTTCGGGGGAGAGACACTCTTAAATAGACAAGTTTCGGGATAATCAAGATCGATGCTGGTCAGACGTTGTCGATAGTGGGGGTCACAAACCTTGAAAGTCCCTTCCGTGCACTTACGCAGGTGGCGGTATCTTATCAAGCTGGTGATCACACACAGCCACATGCCTACACCGTGCCGGGCTATTTCGGCAAGAAATGGTTCTTTTCCATACGCAAGTGTAGGTCGCCAGGAACGCCAGTGATCTCGAAAACGCGACCCAGTCCAGGCCGCGGTTAGATAAGGATAGTTTACTCCATAGATAGGTAGGTAGATAGGGGCTTAAATTCGTCGCATGGACTACCGCCTTTGCTGACGACCATTTGAGAATGAAAGAATCAAACAAGCCACAATGGTTCGACCTTCTCGCAGTAGGTGATTTCGGTATCCACACTCGCTCTGTCGTCCCACTTCTCAAACTTCCCAGCCTTCTCAGTCTTCTCGTTTTTCTCACTCGTAAGCTCGCCTTTAGCCGAGTGTATCGACTGGCATCCCTCAAGCTTCTTCCCATACCATCTCCACTTTCCGCGCGTGTTAAACAAAGACTCGCCATGGGAAGCATACGCTGCATTGACCAGTGTCTCAAGTTTCCGCAGAGTACATACGAGGTTCACATAGGTGTTCTGGTAGTGTTTACGCACGAAGCCGAGTCGGGTGGCGCGCAATCCTGTGAGCTCGAGTTCCGAAAACGAGATGTTCAGTTTACCAAGCATATCGGGATGTTGCAGGCCAGAAGAAAATGTGTTGCCAACCCTGCGGAGCTCGAAGCGCTGATCGCTGTCATAGAGGCGGATATGTGCAGCGAGTACGGGCGCAGTGCGCCGCAAGGTCGCAAGGTCCTTGCTAGCTAAATCACAGTCAATTATCTGTATCAGGGGAAACAAGTGACGTTGGCATACCGCTCGCCTTAAGGGCCTCCACGTCGCGATTGTTGATAGCAACGGTGCTGTACGGACCCCGGATGAGACCCTTGAGCTTAGTAACGACTGGACAGCCACCCCTGATAGGGAGCGCCCTTCCGATGTTCTTCTCAAAGAAAGCTACGAGCGTCGTGATTGTTGCCTCGGCATTCTCCAGGGCGGCAATGTTCTTCTTGACGGCCGATCGTAACTGCGTCTTGTGAAACGGGTTCTCCTGAAGCAAATCTTCCAAGCTTCTGCAAAGTTCATTGAACGCCTTATTCTGGGCTTCAAACTGAGACGCGATGTAATCGAGGACTACTTTTCCATCGCGGGGGATATCGGCTGTCTCTGGCGTGTTCAGCCTCAGCCTGACGAGCTGATTCCAGGGTTAGCATGCAAATCCTGGAATTCTGTTGAGATCTGGCGGGCAAATACCAACCTTGTAGATGACCTGCCCAACCAGCTCTGCTGGAAGCAAGATAGGGTTTTCGGGGGCCGACAGAACCCATCTTTCATCCACTGTAAGCAGCATTCCACAATTCGTACAATGGTGTGTGGGCGTACCGGGACAGTTTTGCCAGCCAAGGCCTGTGAAGGTCCCACACGAACCAACATAGAAGCGTTGACTTCTCCATGCCTACGACATTCTGGAGGTTCCTGAATTTCAGTAGCATAGCCAATTCCTCGAACAATACATCAAACTTTGACATGTCGTTGGCCAGCCGCTCATCCGCGCTCAGCGCAAGATCTTTGGCGTTGCGCTTCCAGGACAACGTGACCTGTGTGTGGCATATACCTATGTGAGTTTCAAACCTCGTGGCTTCTATGTCACTCAAACTTACCTCTACTGGCATCAACACCTTGCCGCTCTCGCCTTGCGCCACTGCCAAGGGGGTTTTGTCAGGACGTACCAACCAAGATGGCATAGTCGGGGACCATGAGCTCCACAAGCCACGGCCGAGCCCTTTAGAAAGATAGTCGGCCATTTTCTCGCCGTAATTTAGTGGCTCGTCTCCTGCACAGAAGTAGCCCAGCAGCTTGAAGTGGAGCTCGGTTGAGGCACCACCTTCCAGCTTGTTCAACACTGTCACAGACATGTCGGCGACGAATTGAATACCCGAATCCAGGAAGAATAACGAAAGAGGAAACAGGATGACGATAAGAAACAGCGATTCTAGAGCAGTCGGCAGGGTCAATGGAAACTTTCGACGAGGGTTTATAAACTGATAACGCCGACGGTTGATGACTAGAAGGCGTTGGCGGCGGTACCGAAGCCGAAAGTGTCTCAGCTCGAGGCGATGACCGCAAACTCAAAAAGAGAAGGTTTGGACTTGTCCCCGCAGATCGTCAACAAAATCCATGTAGTCCCGTTCGCGTGGTGGAACCGGCGGTTGCGAGGCGGAGCGATCACGAACGACTGAGAGCGGATGGACGTGAGGTATAAGAAGAGGAGGCTGGGAACGGCGGACGAGGAATCAGAGCATGTTAGACACACTTTTTGTTAGCCTCTGTCCATCCACATTTCTCCTCGACCCTCCATAGTGCGAGAATGGCGGCAGCAGCACAGTTCGGGTGCGTCAACATGAGACTGGTTGTATCGTGTATCACCACCCTCGAATCCCATCTAAACACGCTGAGGCCACATGACGCGCTCAACGACGTGTGCCAGCCTAGTCTAGTCCGGCCAAGACGAGGCGAAGCGAGATCAGTCCCAAGTGCTTAGGAGGCAAACAAGTTCCCCCATCGAATGAGGGTTCGGGGAGAAGGGGCTAGCCCACTTCCCGTGGCGCAATCCGGTCAAAGATGAATCAGTGGGGTGTGACGGCCATGGTGGGTGTGGGCGCGTGTTGAGCACGTGTGGTCTTCTGCAGAGTGTGTCAAACACCAACTAGTAAAACATCAAGTGCCAGTCGCCATGTGTCTGTGTCGGTTGTGCCGGCCGCGAGTACCACAGGACTACACAGCATGTGCCGTGTCGGGGAGCTTCGGTATGCAGAGGGATACAGAGGCATACAGAGGGTATACAAGTTGCCTGTGGTGTCTCTGCGTCCCTCCGAGAGCGGGAACCCGATTGTCGGCAGAACCAAGTGCGACGGCTGTCGCCGGAAACGAACAAATGAAAAATGGAGGATGCTCTGGCGAGCTACAAGGAAAGGCAACCAAGGCAAGCGTCAGATAAGCCCGAGCCTAAAGCAGCCAACGATAAGGGGGTTTGTTTCTTTTATGGGTTCGTCCGACGGGCGTTTTGATGAGCGTGGCCTGGGCTTCTGCCGTTGAATGGCTGACTGGTGAGAAGATGGAGGAGGGGTACAGACGAGAGACGTGATAACAGAAAATTCGAAGCGGTTGCAAAGACCAGCGCGCCGCACCGTGCTGATAAACTGACGAGGAACTCTGGCCGAAATCGTTGGCAGGTTTTAATGGAGGTGGGGAGCGAGAAAAAAGCTGAGGGTGTGGTGGGGGATGTAAGGCTGGAAGGAGCTCGTTGGTCAACCCCGCCAGTCATGACACTTCGTGCTTGCCCCGAAGCTGGATCAAAGAGGCTACTCTGTTAGTCCCGCGCGCAGTTTGCAGGTGCGTCCTGCACAGTGCGCATGGCGCATGTCGTCCCGTGAGAGGGCATGACGAAAAAAGACGAACATGCAATGTGCCGTGAATCAAAATAAGCCGTCCTGTGTGACTGCAACCCCGAATTTGGGTCCAGTGATCTGCGTCTGGCGACTTCCGGCCATGTTTGCATGCTGTCCATGCGTCCTTCGCGTCCAAAATTCCTGATGGACAACTCCGGGCACTCGTGGCAATTGGACGATGTGCATTCCAACCCCCAAACATGTTGGGCTGGAAGGTACGTAAACACATTGACTCGGACGCCATCCCGTGATTCCAGTCATGCACCATCCATCGCACATCGCCCATGGACAAGACCGCGAAACCCGATGGAAATTCAGGATTCGCCAAAAATCATCAACACCCGCCAGAAGCGAGTTTTCCCTATATAGAAGTACACTGTTATGAGCGACTGCATTGTACAGGACCGAGACCCGAGAAAAAAAAAGTACCTCCCACCTGTAACCCGGAATCTTTCACCCCTGACACCTTACTCTGTGATAAAAAGAACCTCGCCGTAACTCCCAAGGTAGGCCCTCCAAATAATAATAATACGTTCGGTGTGTGAGTTCTCATCACGCGAGCCTCGGGTTTTTGGTAGTCAGTCGCCAAGTACATCCGTCCCTCCAAATCGACACCCAAATACATTGGGTACGGCGTGGTTTCTAGAAGTGAGTCGTCGTTTGGGTGCTGCGGCCCCCACTACTCCTCCAAGTCCATGCCGTCGTTGCTCCCATTCGTCCCGTCGTCTTCTGTCGAGGTCATGTCTAAAATCCTCGCGTACTGAACCGTCAACCTCTGCAAATCGCGGAATTTGCCTGCGAATCACATCAGTTACTTGAGCAATGCCGCAGCCGCTGCAGAGTAGCGGTGAAAGGAAGAAACTCACCCAGGATCAAAACGACTCCCTTGAGCAGTTCACGCCGGTCCCAACCGCAGAGCATGTCTCCTTTGCTGAACCAACCCCTCCCTTCCTCCCCATCCCTATCCTTCAATATGCCCCCAAGTAGGCTATTCAGCAACTCTTCAACCTTGGTGCTGTGTCCTTCGGCTCCGATTCGCTTGGCGTACATGAGTAAGTACAGGCGGAACTCTTCTTTGGACCCCAATGCTAGAGCGCCTGCAATCCGATTCTCCAGGTGTGCGATACTAACGGTGCTCTCAAACCCTTCGAAACCGTCCTTGGCCATCAAGACCTTGACTAATCTCTGAAGGGTATAAGCCCGGCCCTTAAGCAGGAATTCCGTCGTCGTATGGCGCTCCAGAAATGGGATAATGCCGGCAGATACACTGGCCCCACTTTCTCCCGCATCATCTTTCTTCTTCCCTTTGCCGTCTTTGCCAGTCACCGGCCCGACTGCCGTGGTCTGCAACGCGCTAACCGATGAATCGTTGCTGTTCCAATATTGGCTACCAACTGCCCACCAGGCCTCTGATACGCGCTGCCATGCATACATATCCCGCGAATAGAAAAAGCCATCACCACTGCTCAGGGTCACAACAATGCTCCCTGAGCTGTTGAGGTGGGCAGAGGTCACCCCAGGGCCCTGCGCGAGACCATGGGGTGAGAGTGATGATGTAGCAATATCGAGCACGGGCGCAAGAGACACGGGCGGATGTGCGGCAACCATCGTCTTGATATTGAAGACGTGGCAGAGTCCTACACATGTCACGCAGAGGAGCCAGTTCTCCCTCGTCTCGAGGATCACGGGCTGGGATTCTAAAACCAGTGCGTTGATCAGTCGGCGACCAGCCGGAGTCCAAGTATGAATGGATCCGTCTTCGCATGCCGCCGCCCAAAAATTCTTGTTCCCCGTAACAAGAATGATTGCCCGAGGTAAAAAGTCCTGCCAGAGCAAGCTACCGCGCTTGGTCGCCATGATCCGGCTAGGCTCACGGACGTGAGTAGGGTTTCGGGCTTCTAAAATGATATTTTCCGGTGTCTTGGCCGCGTCTTCGAGTGATGTCTCTCCTTGAAGCACCCCTTTCTCAAAGGGTCTAACGATGTGGGTCCGGACCTTAGGGACAGCAAGTCGCAGGTGCGAGACCGACATCGCGGGGTTCACCACGGCGGGCCGAATAAATTCTGGCGTAGGCACCACGCCGTTTACTGGCGCTGTCAGTGGGGCCGGCTCAAGCCCGTCGATGCCGTTGACGAGGATGGGGATGGGACCCGTTGCCAGCCGCTTGTTGGCAGGCTCTTCTTCGTCACCTTCACCCGTGACAACCCTTCGTTTGTTGCCAAGCAAAAGCGTAGCGATACCGCCCTTGGGCAATCCATCGAAGGGCTTTGATAGGTCTAGTATCGTCTGTGGCGTGTCGTTCTGGGTTGCTTTCGTAGAGCTCGCTCCTACTAGTTGTGATTGGGGTAATGATGATTGGCCGGTTCCTGATGATGAAACTAACAATGGTGCTACCCTCTTCTTTCCATCCTTGGTGATAGTCACGCGGGATTTCAGGGCTGCTATTCTCTCTGCCGCTTTGTCAGCGCTCTCCTCTGCCGGAGCCGGTGTGCCTGGTTTGCTCTGTTCGGCATCCCCGTTCGTTTCGCCATTCTTTATCGCCTTGACTCCGTTGGCAGGGCCTTCGCTCTTCCGTCCCGGTTTGCTCGGGGCGTCTCCCATCAAGGCGCCCATCCTAGATTCAGCTCCTCGAAGTTCGCCTTCCTTACTGTGGTTCTCGAGATGAAGGACGTCGACGTCTTCGGGGATACCCATTGCCTTTCGAGAACCACTAAATTTCTGCAGGGCCTTGTCGTTCTCCTCGTATTCCGCCACCCACCCTAATTCGCCTGTCTCAAACTGCACGGCGACGATGCTGCCGTCCAAGCTCGAAGCGAATAGCGTCTGTCCATCAGGTGTCCAAGCTAGGTCTGAAATCGACTTCGAGGCCACATCCTGGATGATGACCAACGGCCGAGACGTAGTGGTATTCCAGATACTCAGAGTCTTGTCTTGGCCGGCTGAGGCGATGACGGTGACCGAAGTTGGGCCTGGCTCGTTCGCCTGCGGGTTTTCACTAGGGTTCTGCGAATAGAAAAGTCTTGGTGAAAACATACACACCTCTGCTGGGGCCTCGTGACCGATCAGGTTGATTTCGCAGTCCCAACTCCCTCGTTCAATAATTGCCACGCTGCTCACCGGGCCGTTCACAGCATTCGCCGCCGCAATGTGATTTCCGTCAGGAGACCAACTACACCTCCTGAAGTACGTCGTGAGCGGTGAGCTTTTGAAGGGCGTACTGATCGTCGTTTCCAGGACAAAATCATTAATCATGTCATGCTGGTTTGCGTTGGGCAGAGGGGGGGTGAAGCGGAAGATCTTGACAGTTCGGTCGTCACTCGCCGTGGCGAAGAATTTATTGGCCGGATCGAACGTGATGCCCTTGACGTGGCTCTGGTGCCCGGCTATCGTTTTGAGTTTTTCGAATGTGTGTCCAGACCACACTACGATTTTCGAGTCGAGCCCCACAGATACCAAGATCGAATTGTCATGGGACCAGGCAAGGTCCTGCACGTCGTTGTCGTGGCCGACGAGGCGCTTGTGTGTCTTCCAGTTCTCCACCGGAGGTGGTTCGTTTGTCCCTGCACCGCCAATCAGTCAGTATCTCGCGGCGCTTCCCAAGGGGTCCTCCTACCAAACGACGCCGCATGCGATGGCGGGCTGCTGTCGAGGTGATAGATACAGATAATCTTGTCATCGGCGCCCGATGCGAGGTACTTATTATTTGGGGAAAAGCGGACCGAGTGGATGGTGCCGAGGTGATGGCTCATATGGCAGAGCTGTCGCGGTTTCGTATAGCTCGGGTCATCCGCGTTGTAGACGGACTCGGTCGACCACACACGGACGTGGCCATCTGAATCTTTTTTAGCAATTGCTTGTCTAGAGACCCGGGAGACCGTGGTGGCGTACCTCCGCCAGCCGTGGCCAGCCTTTTCCCATCGGGGGAGATGTGGCAGCTATAGACCTCGAAATCCTTTTGTTCGCCTGGAAAATTGTATTGCACGAATTAGCGTCTTGTTCGCCCCAACAAGACCTGTGTCGGGCGCAATGCTTTACCTACCGCTATGGCTCAGCCAGGAGGGTTTAATGAGACGCATGCTGAAAGGGGAATATTGATGGGCGGCGGGTGTTCATGTCGCAGAAGACCAAGTTTCGCGGCACCGCGATCCACGGGCATGTCGCGACGATGCGCTTTCAGGGTTGTCTGCCTGCCATTTGAGTGGAGGTCGCGCCTAGAAACTTTTGTGGGGACTGCCTAAACCCAGAGAAGCTTGGTGCTGCTCGGGAATATCCAACGGTGGGTCTGATTGGCGCGCTATCTCCACTATCCAACCCCAAATTCCGGGCTTCTTCCAGGCCTGTCGTTCCCCAAACACCCTTGCACAAGGCCTTCCTTTTCACCTCCACCGCAAAAGCTGTGCAACCAGACGACTGGCGTCGCAACACGGATTAACTATGCAGGTGCTACATTCTATATCAGCACGTCTCGCCAGCTCGAAGAATTTCCCAGGCCAACGGCCTTGCGTAGGCCACGTTGGGTCCCGAGCCCGAGCCACCTTCACGGGGCATCACCAATAATCTCGCGACAACGACCAGTCCACCAGCTTCATGGACTGAAAGAACACTCTGATGGCAACTACAGTCCAACCCCTGAAAGATGGTTCGCGCGGTACTTGACGGCTTGGCTACAGCCTGTGGACCAAAACTGCCCCGGCATTCTTTTTCTATTTTTAGGTGTTGATGATGGAAACTTGGGACCTCAGTGAAGAGGTTCAAGAGCTTAGCGAGCAAATCTCATGGCCTTGAATATTGGAATTAAGGCCTAAATATTCTACCTTAACCCCCTGCAGAACAGCTTCCCAACTGTTCATGTGTTGCACAAACCCTTCCTCGATACTCACCAAGTCGCACGCTAACAATCTTTCAGGGGTTGGATTGTAAACATGCACAGCACAGCCCTTACACTGTGGTAGTCAAAAAAAAAACCAAGAAAAAGACGCAGGATATCTCAAGAAATTCGAACCCATCATCAGTACATACAAACATATCGCAACTATATCTCATCCGTCCCATCCAAAACAGAAACCCAAGCGCTTTCGTTCCTTCATATACGATGCCCAAAAGAGACGAGATAAACAACGTGCATTAGAGGTAACCGAGCAGTGAAGGCAAACCAAAACGCCCGCGAAGAACCGGGGCGTGTCAAAGAAAAGAAGTTTGGTGGTTATCAGCTCGTCTAGGCCGAAGCTGGAGTCTCCTTCTTCTTGGATGTCTTAGGCTTGGCCTCCTGGATGGGGTCAGCAGCTATTCGGCTCGGATAGATGACTGATTCGCGGCCGCATCCGCAGTTGTAAGGTGGCATGAAAAGACAAGTATGGATCGCAAAAGCACGACTTGGCGACATCGAGAAACAGGCAACAGCAGAAATGCTTACCTTTTCAGCCTTCTCGACCTTCTTCTCAACCTTCTTCTCGGTCTTTTTCGCAGCGGCCTTGACCTGTTGTGGTGTTATCATGGGATCCGAGCTCAAGGGTTGGGGCAAGCAGCCCTAGAGCCCAGTTCTGATGGGCGCATACCTTCTTCACAACAGGGCCCTCCTTTTTGGGCGCCTTCTTCTTGGTGACGCCGGTTGGCTTTGCGCCTTTTGCAGCAGCCTTCGGAGCGGCGACCTTCTTGGTGGTCTTGGGTTTGGTGGTACGCTTGACGGCGGGGGCCGTGTCGACAATGGGGAAAACGCGCGGCTTGGAATGGCCGGTCTGCGAGCGTGTTCCTTCACGAGCCATGGTGAAAATCGAGAATTGACTATGGTCACCGGTGTATTAGCAAACGTTATACTCGAGCGCGCATTCCTGGAAGCCAGAGAGAGGTATGCGACGCGGTGGGCGTGGGAATGGCGCAATGCGACAGCCGCCGCACGCGCATTGCGCACCGTTCAAGCGCGACATTCTGAGCTCGACTTACACGGAACAATAAAAATACGGTGAATACGGTGGCGCCGAAAGAAATGTGACAGCGTAGACTGCGATGAGTAGAGCTTGAAATTGGGAGAAAATGGGCGTCTGGTAAAACCTGGCGGATAGAAGATGCGGAGGGGAGGGGGGAGGGGGTTCTCTCGTCGCGAGGCGAAACGTCGCAAGGAAAACAAACCTGGAAGGGTGGGCGGCAGAAAAACAACGAGGTTGGGGTGAGCAACCACGCCTTACCACACCACTCCCAGTGCCATCACCCCCTTCCACGGCCCCAAGCTACCGCCCGTCCTGCAAAGCAATAATAATCTCTCCCAGTTGATCGTCTCTAAATCCTCCGCTTCATGTCTCCGGGAATGAGGTGTCAATGACCCGCAGATTGAGGAGCTGAGATCCCCGCGCATTTGCCGCTGGCAGCGCAGGCTCGACAGCCAAACGAAGGAACATCTGGCGGATGATAGCCGTTCATGAAACGCCAGTGCAGCTTTTCACCCGGATTTTGGGTTCAGAGAAACGAACGCCAAGTGTCAAGGCCTGGAACATTGTTGATGAATGGTATTCCGGTGCTCTTGCACTCGAGGTGCAGCGAGGAGGGTAATGCGAAGAGCGTCTATATTGGTCCTCTTCATCTCTCGAGTCGGCGCTTGTCATCATATTCATCCCGCATAGGTGACCGGTTGTGCAGTGTTGCAGGTAATGGGCGTAGATTAGGAAAATGTTTGGAAGTGAGTTGAAGATTGAGTTGAAGGATGTTTCCAAAGCTTTGGCACTGGTTTGCTCCAAGCTCCCGTTTTGTTGCAGCGGGACTTGGACCCACCAAAACACGTCAGCCGCTGCGCAAGGGGTCACCCCGCATCCCGCATCTGGGCACTTGAGGATTTGAGGCTATTCAGACCCGCCACTAGGACCCTTTTCGCCTACGGCACGCGGGCAGTTACAACAGTGTGTAGGCAATGCAACGGCATCTTTCTGAAGTTTATCACTTATCAGTATTGATTGCAGGTGTTCGTAATATAATATCCCCACGAGGCTGCGCACTGATTCAACGCTGGAGAGATGGAGGAAAGTCGCGGCAGCCGCAAAGCACGAAGCCTTCTCTTGGGTTTACATCAGCTCGGCTGCCATCCTCCGCCAGAAGTATCGCATATCAGGTTCTAGAACACCAACGGAGAGACATAAAGTTGTGGAACATCTGCTACGGAAGATGCGTATCATTGATTGTAACCAATGTTTCACTTTGAGCCGAGTCTGGAGTTTTAAACCAACTGGAAGGCACATGTATTACCGCGGCCTGAAGCCTCAGCCTTCCACCCAGCCTATATATCCGTCTCCGGACAGGCGCAACATCTCCATGCGGCGTTCCGCAACAGATTTCCACTCTCACGGTGTAACGAATCTTCAACTGTCTGCCCATTTCCCGACGATTTCTATGGTACATTACAGCGAATTCTCTTCCCCGGAGTTTGTGTTCACTTGTCCCATAAAATCTGCTGCAGTCTCTTGGTTTTTGAACGATGGCGGCAAGATGCCGACATCTCCAACCGAAACGTCATGACAGTCCAGAATCCATGAAGTGCACCTCTTTGAAGCATCAAGTCCCACGCTAGCAACCTTTCAGGGGGTTGGACTAACTACTATGTATGTACTAGGTGGTTTCGCGACATTTCCGTCACACAAACTCAAGCTGTCACCCTATTATGCCCAGGCCTGTGCCTCCGACCCAAGTTGCAGTGCGCATTTGCTAATTGGCCTCTTTCTGCTAAAAAGCTAAACATGTGCAGTGCCGTTTGTTATGATCCCAAGTTGAACCAGGCAGCGGCGATCCACTGGGCTCCGGCTCCACAAATGCTCCGCCTCGCTGTATCGAGCCGTAAGTTGCTGAAATGTCAGCGCATCTTCTGCCTCGCCTCACCCCGTAAACCTGAAATTTCTGCAACCACAGCCAGGGGACCCCATGGCAAGAGAAAAGAGCATGACAGGAACCTTAAGACCCGCCGCTTCCGTTCATGCACCTCTTTCTTCTTGTCATCCATACTTCCCCTTCGCTTTTCGCAGCCTTGTCTGCTCGCATTAACAGTTTGTTCTCTGCTTTTTGGATTTGCCTTTCAGACCGCCGCGCCGAATCAGAACATCTTCCTCAATTAACCATCTTGGGAATTTTATTTTCAGGATATGCCCCCTTGACTACCGTCCTGCCTCTTACGCAGTAGTCCCGTGTCGCCGGCTTCCGGCCCACCCCGGGCCAAAGATGGTAGCACGGAATGCCTACCGGCTTCTTGTGCTTGTGTCTTCGCTTGCGCTATGCTACGTCTTCTTTCCGCACCTCTATTACATCACTGAATATGTGAGGCAGACGAACCCCTTTTCGGGGCAGAAGTACATTGAGCATGCCTTCGTACCGACGGACCAGGAGCTCGCCTGCCTCCACGGCGTCTCCCTCCCGAGCGATGGCCAGACACACCACGCTCACGACGAGAAGACGGATCCAATCCCCAACGTAGTACATTTCATCTACGGGCTCAAGAACCCGCTGTATCATCCGGGCGCTGGTCGCTTTGACTTTCTGAGCTACCTCGCCATTCGCAGCGCCATCGTCTCGCTCAAGCCCGACGCCGTATATCTTCACTACACCTACATATCCGAGCCGCCATCGCCTGAAGCCAACGCCGATCCGCTGACGAACCCGTGGGTCAAGCGATTGTCTCCTCATATCAAGCTCGTCCACCACCCACCCGCCGAAGATGAGGATAGCACACGGTATGCCCACCTGTCGGATACAATGCGGTTGCAATTCTTGCTTGAGCAGGGCGGCATCTACCTTGACATTGACGCATTTGCGCTCCGCCCGTTCGGTCGAATTCTGGCGGCGCCACGACCGCGCGACATTGTACTCGGACACGAGGGCGGGAACCGGTGGGGGCTTTGTAACGCCGTCATAGCGGCGCGCGCCAACAGTTCCTTTGTAGCGCGGTGGCTTGAGTCATACGACAACGTTGATTTTAGTCGCGAGTGGAACTATCACAGCGTACTCCTCCCCAAGGAGATGGCCGAAGTTCACCCCGAAGAGGTGTGCGCGCTTGCCCCCGACGCGTTCTTCTGGCCGACGTGGACGTGGCGCCACGTCGACTGGATGCACGCACCTCTAACACGTGACGCTGCCGCGTACTGGAAGGGCGAGATCCAACGACACGGCGGCAGCCTGTTTGAGAACCAGCTCGCCTACCACGCCTGGAGCCAAATGGCTTGGGACCGGTACCTAAAGTACCTTACCCCCGAGACCGTGAGGGGGAGAGATACCCGGTTTAATCTCTTGGTAAGGAGTTTCCTCGAGGATGATCTGTAGGATGGAGATTTCGACAGGGACCGCACTGGGTCTACCACCAACACGAGCACCAGTCATAATAGGGGCAGGAGCAACGAAACCGACAGCAAAGAGCACTCTCGAAGAGGGGTAATATCACGCCGCCTGCTTTTGGGAATTGATTTCGTGGTGTCTGGCATTTCACCACTAGTGCGCCGTTCGTTAATATTGGGATAGGAAGAGAAGAATGGCTCTCCTGCCTCTTTTTTTCCGTCGCCAAATAGAGGGCTATATAATCTTATTCGTGTGCATTTTCCACCCATCCTCAGGAACAGAAGCCGAGTCCACGTGAGGAGGAGGCAGGGCTCGTCCGGGCAATCCGGACGGAAATTGTGGAAGGGAAATAAGTCCGGGCATCGTCAAACAAGGCATCACTTCTCTTGAAAAATGAGAAAAAGATGAATGAGACTGAGGGAGGACAGACAGAGGGTCAGAAAGAAAATATCTTTATATACACCACGCCAACTACACTACCGGACTCGGCGCGTCCCTTTCCGTATTTTGCACAACGCGGTGCACAACGCGATACAGCGCACCTTGTCGCAAGACGGGATATGCCAGGACTAATTGAATGCCGGACTCGGTTCGGTTCGGGTGGGATCAGAATAGGATTGGCTTTAGGTCTAGTTAGGTTTTCTTTGGGATTTGGGTTATATATTTTGTTTTACTGGTATCCTACTTACGAACCTACCTATTGGCTTGCCGTGGAATGTTTGATCTGTGTAGAGGATTGAGTCTACGACGGAATGGACATGTCAATTCATGTGCTCAAGGCAGCCCATGCCCAATTAACTATCGAAACTTAGCTGGTCTTGGTACGTCCGGTCATACAAGGCCCGGTCAAGACAGGCTGGTCCGGGTTCGGCCCGGTGCGGGGCCCGTCGCGTGGACATGGCGCATGGTGTAGCTAGCTGGGTCAGGACGGGGCAGAGAGTGGCAGAGAATGTACAAACACAAAGCAAGACACGCGGCCACAGTGTGGGCTGTATTCAATCCGGGAGCTTCAGGTACTGTGTGCCCGTTTCAAAAGTGGCTGTGTCCCAGTTTGCGCCTACCACCTACCTAGATAGAATGAGCTGAGACACAAGTATTTGATCTGTACACGAAGGAGATAGAGACAATACGAGGGCTCTAAAATAAACGGGTGGTCGTTGCCAAAATATACATGGACAAAGCCAATAGATACCAGTTTATCCGTCCCAAGATCTACCGAATATTCTAAGCCCATCCAGAAAGACGAAGTCAAAAAAAGCTATACGAGAATAACGCCCCCAGAAACATACAGAACAAGGCAGCAACACCAACAGAAGCCTTGCTACCATAGCCAGCAGTTAACATTATAGAGATCGGGTATCCAAACGTAGCGAATCGTGTCGTATCGTACAATATCGTGCCGCGTCAGCTGTAAAACTGCCAACAAACAAACCCGTACCAAGTACCAACACGAGCTCCGGATTCTAGGTAAATTAACGCCAATCATGCTATCTCTCCTTTGACCAAGCAAACCATTACCACCAATTACTCCACAGCCACTCCCAAGCACTTAACCGCTTGGTTGTGTTGGGTGATTTCAGCTTCTTCAGGCAGTACGTTCCGTAGTTGCGCGTCCTAGATCCGTCGCACTCACAGCGACAGCCGATACCCCCAGGTCGCTCAACGTCGGAGAGGCTGTCCCGAAGGATCTTGGACTCCGGTAGCTGGCCGCCTGGTGCGTTGGCAGGGCATTGGAAATACCAGTCGTGGCGGTAGCCAAAATCCTCAAAGTGGTGTACCTTGTCCGAGTCAAGGAGCATGGCAAGGGCGATAGCGTGGACGGCGGCGTCGCCCCACTGTGAAGAGTTAGGAGTGAAGAAGTTTGAGAGAGAAGAGAACTCACACGCTCCGTGTAAAACTTGCCTGTCCTGTCCAGGTACTCAAACATGTCCTGGTAGGCACGGTTGCGGAAGAAGTCAAGATTGGCAATCTCAAAGTTGCTCCAGTAGTGGCAGAGGCTCCAGGCGTCGCCATGGGCGTCACGGTGGGAGAACCAGCTCATCATGGAGCGGAACGGCCACGGCGCCCACGAAGGCTCGACCATAGCCTTCCACAGCTCCGTGGTGCGGATGCCGTGCTTCTCCTTCCAGTCGGACATCTCGCGAAACAGCGTTGGACAGGTGCGCGACTCCTCGGGTAGGCCGATGGTGAAACCGTAGACTTTATCGTGCTTGGCCATCTCGACGAAGGGGTCGTAGGAAATGGTGCAGTAAAAGTCGACATCGGGTTCGATCCGCCAGTACCACTTGTAGTCTTTGAGTGCCTTGAGGGTGTAAAATTTGCCCGAGTAGAAGCGACACATGTGATGGTATGTCTCGAGCCCGGCGTATATGATTCCTGCCCTGCCCTGCGCAGCTATGCTCTCCTTAGCGGCCTTCTCGTCCATCCACTCGGGGAATGTCCACTCCTCCTTCTCAAGGACCTCAAACCTGGCCTCGCCGCTGACGGTTGCATTCATGACCCGGATGAATTCCTCGCTCCAGGGCTGGTCGTTGATGAAGATGATGGGGTAATGAAAATACTGATTGAAGTGGCGCTCAATGCTATTCACCGTCTTCAGCGCCTTGTCTAGCTCCTTGTTGCGCGCCAGCATAACTAGCGCGGCCTTCTCGCGCGGCGCATTGATCTTTGGTTCCTGACATGATGTGTAGAAGGGGGTGTCGAGATCGTGGTCGTGGGGCTGTCGCACGGCATAATTTCGAGTGTGTATGTAAACCTCGACGAACGCAGCGAGTGAGAGGATAAGTATCGTCCAGCGGGTTTGTCGAGACAAGCGCGGGAAGCTATAGGGCGCGCGGAGGACGCGGCGGAACATTGTTGCAGACGACGATCACGGCGAGGGGAAGAATGACGAGAGGTTGCAGCAGCGGCAGTCAACCGCACTTAACACTAGAGCTCTCCGTGCATCAAAAATGGACAATGAAGCAACCAACTCGAACCTGTCGATTTAAGGGGGCGGAAGACATAAGCCTTTCCTAGAAGAAATAAATAGTATATGCACCATGAAGGGTAACGGTAGGGAAGTCTCGAATTTTTGCCGCTCCAGCTGCTTGCTCCAAACCACGCGCGTCTTCCAAGTCAGCCGCAAAAGGGGCTTATTGTTAGGGGGTGTGGACCCGCCCGGACTCAAAACGACAAAACGAGGCGAGTTTCTTCATCCAGCATCTCAATTGAAAGCTTGCAACAAGCGGTTGACATTTGAAAATCCTGTCCGAGTCCATAAAAACCGAAATGTCCTTGATACGGTGATATCTCGGCGTCACAGCGTCAACAATATTCCTCACAGAGCAATCTCACAGTCAAGCTCAAGGAATCGAGGAAGCAGGAGTGCTAGCGGCTTGTCTCACAGGATGCATTGAACCTGGGCATCCGGAGAGATAAGTAATAACCTAAATACCACTTCGGCCTCGCATTTATCCATCTCAGAGGTGAAATGCGACCGTTTCGCGGCCTAAACGCTCGAATCCGTCACTGAAGATTTTAAAAGCTGAACGGATCTTTCGCTGTGCGCGTGGGATAGTCACTGGCTCAAGGATCGGGAACCCTCCACGCACTCACCTTCCTAACTTTCTCAAGTCTAGTATAAAGGACTGCATACAGCCTACCAACCAAGACCTGCATCTACTATTCCTACTTCCATGGTTGCCTTTCCCAGAAGATTGCCGACACTAAATCACATCGGCGCCGGGATGAGTCACGGTCGGCCCGGTCTTGCTCGGCTCGGCACTGTCAAGAGTAAGGCGTGCATGCCGCGGAGACGGAAACAATGACGGGATCCTTGGAAATTTTTGTAGGTTAAAAGGGGGCAGATCCTTAGATAAACAGAAACCCAACTTTCCGCCCCCGCATCCATCCATCGAGAAAACAAAGGAAAGGGAAAAATATGATACTACCCACAACCGAACTCCGGACTTGGTCCCGTATCATGTCCAACACAGTCTACACCTGCTCAACCAACCCAAATCTAATCCAATTCGATGCTCTCCACGCAGCCTTCGCCTCCGACCTGATATGGTGGGCTACAGATATGCCGGACGAGGCCATCCGAACCACAGTGAATCACTCACTGTGCCTCGCCATCTATGCTGACCCCGCACCAGCTTCCTCTCCAGAAACTTCGACTCCTCCGGAAACCGCCGGTACGTAACTCCTTCTCTCCCCCCACAGGAAAGGGCCGAAAATGCTCACCGATTTGGCAGAGTCCAAAAAAATGATCGCATTCGCCCGCATTATCACTGACTATACCACCTTCGCCTATCTCACCGATGTGTACGTGCTGGAGATGCATCAGGGCCGGGGCCTGGGCCGGTGGATGATGGAGTGTCTGGACGAGGTGCTCAAGGGGTGGCCGCACCTACGACGATGTGTGTTGTTTACCCGTGGGGCGCACAATGTGCGGCTGTATGAGACGACGCTAGGGATGGCGGATGTGAGGGAGGCGGCGGGAGGGCTGATTGTTATGCAGTGTCTAGGGAAGGGAGCGTCGAGGGGGACAACGGGGTAGAGGTTCGTGTTGTGTCCAGGTGCTTGGTAGTCAAGAGGGATAGCGCTATGAATTTGTTATACATCTGGATCATCCAAGGGGTGTTGGTGTACGGTGAGCTGGTATTGCTGTGATAGGTACGATAACTACCCTTTCGCTGACACTTTCTTGTACGCCCCGCCGTTAGCCCTCTTGAGCTCAATAGCGCGCTTATACGGAGGTGCCGTGGGAGGTTGGACAGGGTCCAGAGAGACGTGGTTATCCGGCAGCTTGTAAGACGCATCCGAATCAAAGGCCGCGAGGTCGCCACACGCCACAAACGGCGCAATCCACCTCACGTCTTTCCCAGGCTCGTCTCCCGTGAGATCTTCCACTTCCAGATCGACAATCCCATCCACATCCTCCTGCCCTGGCACCCGAGTAAAATCCACATTCCACGCCCCGTCCTCGCCCTGCAACGAGCACGGGGCCGCGGTAATGGGTATCTCTGCCCGCCTCTCCTCAACCATGCGCTCCACCCTGCTCCCCACCCCCAGTGGCTCCTCCAAACTGGCGTTGAATCCCGCTGGCGGACGGAAGTCGATACAGACAATGAAAGCCTCAACACTGCTTGCTCTCGACGAGCGAGGTTTGGCAACGTAGACACGATCAAAAAAGATCTTGAGCTGGGCATACAACAGATCGACGTTGCGGCCACGGAAGATCTTGGCCACGAACTTGCCGCCGGGTCTGAGCACGCACAGCGCCAGGTTGAGTGCTGCGAAGAGAAGCTGCGACTGCACGTAGATGTCGAGATCATGCAGGCCTGTCACGTCGGGTGCGCCGTCACTAAGGACGAGGTCGACGGGGTGGGAGGCTTGTTGGTTGGTTAGGTGATGCGACGGGTCGAGCGCCTGGAGGAGGAGGGGGACTGTGGCTGGGTGAGTGATATCGGCGCGGAGGGTGATGATGCCCGGGAGAGGGGATATGGGCTGGAGGTCGATGGCGACTATCTTGACGTCGGAACGGGGGGAAGGCGTCGGTTTCGGGCTGTTGGACTCGGTACCAGACGATGGGAACGTAGTAGATGCCGGCGCAGTGCCGAAGACGTTCAGCATCTGTTGCCGAAACTTGGCTTCTCGGTCTTGCCAGGCACGACGTCCAAAGGTTTCGCCCTTTATTAGGACTCGGGAGAGTACTTGGGACCAACTTCCAGGGGCTGCGCAGAGGTCAACGACTCGAGTCACACCCTCGAAGAGATTGAATTCTGCAAGACTGTCAGCATGTGCTGTCTCGCAGCTGAAATGAAAAACCACCTGCCCTCATCGAGCTGGAGCAGCTTGAAGGCACTTCGAGCGCGCAACCCCTGTTCCTTTGCGAGTCGGTAATAAGCATCGCGCTTGTCTTTGGACGATTTCCCCATTCTGAGGAAGGTGTGAGACTAGCTCAGCTGGTGGTGTTCCTAACTTTGGTCTATGGGGCTCGTCCTCTTGATAAATATCCCAATTTTCTGATATACTATAGGAACGTCAGATCAGGTCAATAATTGCATCAAATCCAGGTGGGCAGGGTGGTGCGATGAGTTTGGCGTTTTAGGCCTCTGTGAATCCAAAATCTGTTTGGGAGTTAGGGTGGGTGGTGGGGAGAAAAATGTGTTTGAGAGCGAATTGAGGCAGCTCAACCACCACCATCTCACCAAAAAACGCGCTGACAGAAAGACCGATGGTAATTATAACGTAGATTTTGTCATCAGCAAGTATCAACATCAAATTCAATCCCCTCCTCCTCAGGAAAATCCACTCATTGACAATATATGGGCACAGGGTTAGGGTTAGCCTTGGTTCGCTCATGGTGGGGCAAATTTTCAAGCTCTCTCGCCCATGCCCATTTTTCACGGCTGGTTGTGACCGCCGTATCACCCACGCCACCTTCCCTCAGATTTCTGAAATTGCTCGCAATGGGGACCGACAAGAAAAGAAAATTCTCCAAGGCCCAGCCCGGGCAGGCCAAGCGTCGCAAGATGCAAACGGCAACTTCAATTCCGAAGCGACCAGTGACTGCCGATGAGCTTTCCTGGACAACAGTTGATGTACCAGAAATGTTCAACGACGCCGAGGGTTTTTTTGGCCTAGAAGTTGTCGAGGGTGTGGATGTCGTGAAGGAGAATGGTGTAGTCCAGTTCGTAAGTTTATTCACTCCATTTTCTTGTCTCCATGTCTCACGTAGTTCAGATTGCTGCTGTTCCAAAGTCGACCGACGGTGGTGAGTTCGAGGGTTTCGACGATTCCCCAAATCCCAAGGAGATCGTGCCAGAGGAACCCAGACATCAAAAAACTCCTGCAAAAAAGTCGAAACCTAAAGAGAACGCTCCAAAGAGAGTCAAACCCCCTGTGAAAGATGCCCCGAAGCAGACCCCCAAGGAGGCCCTTATAGAAGGCGACGCAGAGCCTGAACTGGAAGCCAATGTCTTCTCCAAGGTCGAAGAAGTACCCGAGGCCAATGACGATGATGTCGAAGTCGACATGACCGAGTGGGAGCCGCTCAACCTATCCCAGAAAATGCTGTCCACCATCGCCTGTCTAAAATTCTCAACACCCACACCTATCCAGTTAAGGTCGATTCCCGAAATTCTGGCTGGCCACGATGTCATTGGAAAAGCTGCAACTGGATCAGGCAAGACATTGGCCTTCGGCATCCCCATCGTCGAAGCATGGCTGAATCGTCGGGCCACCGCCGAGATTGATGCCAAGAACAAGACTCCTCTCGCGATGATTCTTTCACCCACCCGCGAACTTGCTCATCAGATTGCCGACCACCTGAAGCATCTCTGCGCCGGACTCAGCCCATCCCCTTACATCTGCTCTGTCACCGGGGGCTTGGCTGTTGTGAAGCAGCAACGGCAACTAGAACGGGCCGACATCGTTGTGGGGACTCCGGGCCGCATGTGGGAACTGATCAGCTCGAGTAGTGCAACTCTTGCGTCGCTCAGGGCCATTAGTTTTCTTGTTATCGATGAGGCTGACCGATTACTCAAGGATGGCCACTTCAAAGAGGCCGAAGAAATCTTGAGCGCCCTAGACCGGGACGATCCGACCAGCGAAGATAAGAATGAAAGTGATGAAGATGAAAATGAAGAGAATGGGGTTTCCCGCCGCCGCCAGACGCTTGTCTTTTCCGCTACTTTCAACAGAAATCTTCAGCAAAAGCTGGCGGGCAAGGCTCGTTATAACTTGATGGGCGACGCCGAGTCCCTTGAATATCTTCTCCAGAAACTCAATTTCTGCGAGGAGCGGCCCAAATACATCGATACCAACCCCGTGTCACAGATGGCCGAGAACCTGAAAGAGGGTCTTGTTCTCTGTGGCGACATGGAAAAGGACCTTTACTTGTATTCGGTTCTTCTCCTCCAACCGACGCGCCGCGCTCTGGTCTTTACCAACTCCATCAACTCGGTCCGTCGCCTCACTCCCCTACTTCAGAACCTTGGCCTACCCGTCTTTCCACTGCATTCCGATATGATCCAAAAAGCGCGGCTACGATCTATTGAGCGCTTCAAAGAGAGTGGGGCAAAACAGGATCAAAACAACAAGAATAAGGCGGCTGGCATTTTGGTCGCCACCGATGTCGCAGCCCGCGGTCTTGATATTCCTGGTATCGACCTTGTTGTTCATTATCACGTCCCGCGAACAGCCGATGACTACGTCCACCGGTCTGGCCGAACTGCACGCGCAGCGAATTCGGGTGTCAGCGTCTTGCTTTGCGGCCCTAAGGAAGCTGTGCCTACCCAACGGCTTGTTGCCAAGGTCCATGCTGCTGCAGAAGCTAATAATCCCTCACTGAAGGGGAAGAAGAGCGAGATTGTTCACACCATTGACATTGACCGGCGGATCGTGTCACGGCTACGTGAGCGTGTGGTCCTTGCTAAGCAGATCACAGACGCCACCCTTGCTAAGGAAAAGGGGAGCAAGGAGGACAACTGGATGAAAGCCGCAGCTGAGGAGCTTGGGGTCGAATACGACTCGGATGAACTTGAGGCTGCGGGGACCTGGAGTGGCCGGGGTAGTGGCCGCAAGAAGAAGCAACAGGAAGCGAGGTCCATCACCAAAGCAGAGATGGCGCAGATGCGTGCTGCCCTGAAGGATCTGCTATCAAAACGGGTAAATACGGGCGTCAGTGAGAAGTACCTTGGAAGCGGGTCGATCGATACGGACGAGTTACTGAAGGGGGGCCTAACAGGAGAGTTCTTGGGCAAGGTAGATGGCCTCGGACTCGACGGCATTTGATCACCCACGAAATACATATGCCAGAGTTGTCAAAGAAAGTTATTATTCATTATGAACTATCATTATGTTTGTTTTCCTTTCCGGGGGCTATGGGTATCTCGGTTTCAATATCTCGTCAAACACTTGCACTCTGCAAAGCCCGTCGCATTTATTAGGTTCCTCCCTCCTCCATTGCCAATGGCGGGAACACGCGCCACACCAAGCGCTCGCCGGATCTCCCGTCTTAGACGGAAATGGTCAATGCCGATGATTCGCTATCAGCCTTGAGGCCAACGACCTTGCGGCAGATATGGCGGTATGCTTTGCCAAGCCCCTTGAAGACAAACTTGCCCAAGCTCTTGGCGTATTTTCCATGCTTCCCATGGTCGTCCTTGGAAATCAGAAAGCGCGAGCCGCGGTTCTCGTCATAAGGCTCATGGATTGGCCGTGCGGGGAGCTCGGGAGCACTCCAGAAGCCATCAACTGCCGCCGCCGGTGTTTTCTTTGCCTCTTGGATCTTGGGAAGCATCATGGGGAAGCCCTTCTTACTGGTGGCGGTTTCCTGGTAAGGGGAAACACTACTGCAGAGCCCGTTGGGGGTATCGAAACAGTATGCACACAGGTGCTTTGCCTGGTTCTTGCCGCCGCCGCCGCCGTTGCGCTTCTTCCTCTCCTTGGACTTGGCCTTGCTGGCACTGCTACTGGCGGAGAGGTTGGATGGTGTGGCGCTGCTGCGACGACTGCTGCCGGTCTTGCCGGAGCCGATGAGCGTGGTGGCGTCGCTGCAGCGTCGGCTCTCGTCGTATCTGGTGACAATGGTATCGCCGATGCTTTCCTGACCGAGAATGTTGTCCTGCGTCACCGTCTCCGCGTTGATATGACAATGCTTGACAATGGGGTTGAGATTATCCGCTGTTCGGTCGGCTAGCTCCTCGTACAGCGCCGTGGTGACTTCTTCTTGGATCACGGGGACCCGGAGGAGCTGCTTGCAAGCGGCGATGCCCTGCAGCCGATCCATTCGACCAATATCGCAGAGACGGCTAGTCGTTACCCCGGGGATGAAGGTCACCGAGTTCCAGTGGCTCTCGTACCTACGCTGGACAAAGTCGCGCACGTGGGCTTCGCCAGATATTACCTGGTCTACTCGCTGCAGTGATTCCGCCGGCATGAGGGACTCGAGCTTCCTCGCCCGTTCCCACTGGCGCTGTCTGGCCATTCCCCGGGGGATGTCCCTGCGCAGGTAGAAGTAGGACCTCTCATTGCTGCTTTTGGTGGTGGCATCGATGTCGCCTCGGTGGTATACAGAGGAGTCATCACCCTCGTCGCCTTCATCGTCTTCATCGATGCCGAAGATATCATCGGTATTCCTGCGGCGGGGAAGAGGGGCATAGTCGGAGCTGCGCCATGACTCGGAACTGCACGAGAATGAACAAAAAGCTATAGGAGTCGTTTCGAAAACGGTGTCGAGGGTGATTTGCAGACCTGCTCCCGCCAGGTCTATTTCCGGTGCCACGACGGAGCTGTCCCGCTCCCGTTCCGTCTCCTCGGCCTGGTTTTGCGTGTCATTGTGTGTACGTCTCGCCGCGAGGTGCTTTCTCCCTTCGCTGATTTGCCACTCCTCCATGGGACTACGCCCGGTTGGGCTAATCTTCATCACAGTCAGCCAGGGCAGGGCGTTCTTCTTTCCAAGGACTACCATTCCTAGTCGCCCTTCTTCTCGACCTCTTAGCACAGCCCGGTGTTGCTCGAGGTCCGTCTCCGTCTCCGTCTCCGGCCGGGTTAGGTGAGCTACATGCTCGTGATAGCGCTGGCACTGACACTGGCGCTCGTGTTGATGCCGAGTTGGAGAGGAGGAGGGGGGGGAAGAGGGGGAAGAAGAAGTGGAAGAAACCTGGTGGGTTTTGGCGGTGGCGCTGCCCTGTGCGGCCATGGCGTCTAGGAGAGTTTAACTCGTCGGGTGGACTATGTGGATTGGGCGATTTCCACGGGCCGTGGCCGTTGGGTGCTAGGCGGGGGCCGAACCAGGTAGATTTCTAGTTGCAAGTGCCGGTGGGAGGGATGTGAGGTGTTGCTGTTGCTGTTGTTGTTGATGATAACCTACAACAAGTGGCGATCGGGGGAAGTGAGAATCGCCCTCAGAGATGAGTTGGGTGACACTATTCCGAGCGTGGTTGTTGCAGACGAGGGAGAGTTTTTGAGGGGGGGACAACGAGCTGGGAGAGAAAAGGCGGATTGGTGGGCTGCGTGAGAGGGGATTGGCCTGGTATTGCAACAACCATGGGGAGTTGAGAATTGATTGGCTTTGCTTTGGTGCTTCGATGTTGGAGCTGCTAACGTCTATTTGTGCGCTAGTCTCTTCAGCCTTCTAGGCTCCGTGTAAGATGGAGTTGGCTTTTTTTTTCTTCACCTGGGGGGCGCGCAAAGTGGCGATGGCAGTGAGTGGCTTTGGCAGGTGGAATTCGGTGGAGTGGTGGTTCGGCAACCCGGCCAGAAGAGAAGCACCTTGCTTAGGTACTTTTGCGTTGCTTGAGGCTTGAGGTTGATGATGGTGATGGTGATGATGGCCGAAAAGGCCGATGTGATGATGGCTCGCTAGAGGAGACGGGCCAGGATAGTCTTGATCCGAGAGGGGGAGAGGAGGATGGCGTGAGGGCTGGCTTATATCAATATTTCCATCCATTGTATCTTGTTTTCTTCCCTTCACATCTCTTTCTCAGCGGAGGTTAGTCGGAGCTAAACAGACTTGGATTGTTAATGCCCCCCCTTTGCTTCACATTGTAAAACTACGTAGCCGGTTGGCCGTATGGCTGGCCGTGCCTTGCTATACCGGATGTATGAGATGACAGAAAGATGCAGAGACACAGGTTGGATCCATCACGCCTAGGTAATTCACTCCCCTCGGCGTTCTTGCCGTGAATATGGCATGCGTGTGCATGGTGGGGAGCGCGGGCAATCAACTAACACTAAAGACTGGGCTTGACAAAGAATGAATGAATCAATGGCTTTCTCGACAACCTAGGAAAAAAAAGTAGAAAAAAAAAGCTATTGTTATCATCACCGGGTTGTTTCCTACTGGTCAAGAATCGACTCCTGGGCTATATCTCCGAACAAGCGGCTGAGACAGTTGACCTGAACTTGAAAAGTTCAATCATGTTACAAACCAGACGACATGGTAGCATCACCCTGGACCGAACAAACACGGTGTCGGCCTTGCAGTCGGCTGCAATGGGCGGCTTCCGGGTTCTTGGTCGGTTCAGGTTGAATGGGGCCCCCTTTTTCTTTGTTTCTTTGCGTCTACCAATGGGAATGTTCCGAACAATCGGAAAGGGCGGGGCGGGGTTAACCTATTGTCTTCTGACGGGGGGACAAAGAAATCGACCCGGGGCCTGATGGAGAGTCCTTCTGGCTCGGGTGGGTGACCCGGTCACGTTTCATTGGATTTAGGTGGGAGGGGGAAAATCTGTCTTGCGGAATAGGAAGGAACAAAGAGACATGCAGCGGGCGGTAGTCCCCGGAGTAGGCCATGAAAGTTTGTTTGGCCCCCGGGGAAGGGAAGGGGGAAGCCGCAGACTGGATGTTTCGACCCGGGTTCCTGGGACGGAATATGATATGGCTTCCGCGTGAAACATGCAGCGCCGAGTATCTGGGTATTTGTGGGTTTCGCTGTATGTGTGTGTGTGAATTGTCACCACAAAAGGCATTTTTGACGTCGTGTGAATAGTGGAAGTGGACGAGGTTCATCATATTGTCCGTAATTTGCAGGTTGTTTCGAGGTGTGAATGCACTTTAGGTAGTTCTATGCTGAATGTATTCCCGTTGGCTTTTGGCTGGGGTAGAGTTTTAGGAATGGCGAGAACGCAGAGCGGTTTACAGGGGAGAATGGAGAGTGCATGTCGAAGTGATGTATCTTGGGATGAAGAGGATGCTGGGTTTGCGCCTCCCCGCCAGAGAGTCTCGCAATCTACCTCATTCCAGGCCAAGCACCCAACAAAAACCCACAAAACCGGCAGATATCCCATCTCTCCCTCCCTGGCTGCCATGGCTCTCTGATGGGTTTGTTAGCTTTGCTCCCGAACAAAACCTTGGCTATTGTTGCCAAGATGTCGATGCAGTAAGGTCCCCACTCACGGGTAGCACCGCATCTCGCCCCGCCTGCCGTAGGGTGGGCCATCCAGACAGCTGATTGGCGATTGTTTATCGATACGGCTAGCTCGGGCTTCTCAACGTCACGATGCGGGCAAGGAACATTTCCAGAAGCATGCTCCTGATTGTGCCCAACCACATCCCAAACCAACCCACCTCGACAGAAGCGGCATTCCGAGCTTGTCCTACCTCCTGTCATTGCAGCCAGCGATCCCGGAACTGTTTCTCTGTCTTCACAGTGTTTCAACGTCACCACGACAGGGGACCCGCCGCTCCTTGGTAACGAGGCGCCAAAGCGCCAGGGGGAAGTCGTCAACTCCATATCCGACATCTGACCAGGCTACACAAAGGGCCGGACCCTGTTATGGAACATACAGAGAGACCTGTATCCGTGCACCCCCTGGGCCATGGTGTAACGCTCGATCGCATCTCGTCGAGCCCTTCTCTGAGCGAAGCCCAGCGCCCCCGGAAACTGCGCCTGCTAGTTGCCGCCAACGGTCCCAAAGATGTCGCCTACGCCCAAGCCATCGCAGTGCGCCTGTCAAAGGAGTCGCAAATCACTACCCGCGCCATTGTCGACGAGATGACACACCGGCTCGCCCAGGAGATCCTTGTCCACCAGAACAGGAGTCTAAAACGCGGCGTTGTGGACGGCACCAACAGTCGCGATATCGAGTCGTCGCAACAGCAAGCCTTCGATCTCGTCGAGTGGGCCGACCTCCTGGTACTTGCGCCCATCGATGCCGACACACTCGCCAAAATGATGTGCGGTGTATCCGACACTCTCCTCCTCGAGGTGTTAAGATCGTGGGATGCATCCAAGAGGATACTCCTCATCCCCGGCATGACCACCCACATGTGGGAGAATCCGGTCACTAAACGCCAGATGAGCAAACTTCACCGGAAATGGGGTTGGATCCGTGTCATGATGCCCATTCTTTGGCGTTACGACGAAGATGCACCTGGACGTCGCGTGGTCAAATGGGAGGGTTTCAACGAGGTCATTGGCATCATCAAGAACCAGGCCGACCTCCTCAAGCTGGGCCATAATGTCGAAGTCGCTATCCAACAAGGTGCGCCTTCGTCAGCTAGACCAGGCATCAAAGCTCAGACGAGGCTGCCCCCAGAACTGTGGAGTATGATTCTCGAGCATACCAACGACTGGGAGCTCGCCAAATCCCTAAATGTTTACACCAACCTCCCCATACCATCCGGTTGGCGTCTGGCACCCAGGGATCCCAAAGACCCACTGCAAATCTTTATGCACGAGCTCGAATGGACTCTACTTATGGCTGATGCTCAAGCCGTATGTAAGAAGCTCTCGGAAGCACCGTCGTCGTTCCATGACCTTTCTGCCTTGGCTGTGCACCTCATATTTAAGTTTTCTCTTAGCGATGTACTCACCTACATCGAGACCAACCTACCTCACATATTCAAATGCTTTGATGGCAAAACCATCCCGACAAAGGCGTCTGCTTACTATGGTCGTACCGACATCCTCGATTGGTGGGCTAAATCGCCCTCTTTCCTAGAAAAGCAGTATGACACGGAGGCTCTTAATGGTGCCTCAGGTCGTGGTTTCCTTCATGTACTCGAATGGTGGCGCCGCTCAGGTCTGCCGCTCAAGTATACTGAGGCAGCCTTCGAGAGTGCAAGTGCCAAGGGCCATCTACACGTACTGGAGTGGTGGCGCGAGGCCTTCATCCAAGATCAACTGATCACACCAAAGCCAGGTCGCTCCCTCCTGGCCGCCGCACAATGGGGTCAGACGGCCGTACTTCGCTGGTGGGAGGAGAGCGGGATTCCTATCGACCACCAAGATGGAGTGTGCAAGATGGCGAGTCGATGGGGTCAGGTCAAGGTGTTGGACCTATGGCGGGAGTTGCGCGGCGACGACAAGATGCAGTTTGATAACCAGATCCTCATCGATCCAACCTATCACGCACACATTGCCGTGTTGGAATGGTGGCGGAAATATACCCATGGCGAGCTTCCGGGCATGAATGGACGGAAGGGCAAACGGGTTGAGTACAAGACAATGGACATTGAGGAGGCGCTCGAGGACTCATTGGGTGACCAGACAAAAGTGAGAAGGTGGTGGGCAGAAAATGGGTTGAACCTCGGTCTAGATACCACCGAGTGGATGAAGGTTCGTCATATCTAGGCAGCTCAATGATGGGAGCGGATACAATGGACAAAATACCCCCCTATCGCTTAGCAATAACAACACTCTTTTTTCAATTCCACGACAATGATGGACGACGATGGACGCCAACCCCCGTGCCTTTAATTGACCAACCCATGGTATATCCAGCTCAAAACCCAACGCCGAACAATGCTATTCCGAATTATAATCACAGGAATTTGGCTGGATTGCTGGCTATCATCTTTCTGAGAACCTCAATCTGCCTAGCTTGGGCTTTATTACGCAATTCAGCCACTCCCCTCTTATCTTTCCTTCGTACCCCGTTGGAGTAGACAACAGTGAAATCAGGTATTGCCTCGCCCGCTGCGATCTCAGTGTGTGGCGTAAGGGTACAATGCTGAGTCCGAATTAGCCATGAGATTATAATCCAGGAAAGTGTCCGGTCACAGTAAAGACATACCTTGCCAATGACGGCGCCCGCGCCCACCTTGGCCTGGACGCCGACGGTTGTGCCATCGCCGATTACAGTGTCGCCAGCCTCAATCGACGCCCCCACCTCAACCGTCACATAATCGCCCAGCGTTACTGCCTTCTCGGCGATGCGTCCCGAGACACCCACGGCGCCCAGTGTGCTGCGCTCGTGGACAATGCACCGTCGGCCGACTGAGATTCGACCGCCCAGCGATTCGATGCGGGCGCGCGGGTGGATCACGCTCTCCGAATGCACGACAATTGGGTGCGAACCCGTCAACACCGCCGACTCTGCGATTGTCACCGACGAGGAAAACTGTACGGGAGGCTTCGGCCCGGCTTGCGAGACGGGGGGCACAATAGAGTGGCGTTTTGACATTCTGTAAGCTTTGTGCCTCTAAGCATAGGCACAGAGATGTAACTTAGCGGGTCGGAGCTGCGTCAGAGTGAGAATAGAAGTGGCTCGAGCTCCCGCCACACAACCTGGACGCCACAGCATGCCGTCCAATCAGAGCCCGGCGAATCCAATCCCTAACGGAGCGCTCAATTCAGATGATCAATCGGTTCCCGGTCCCGCAGCAACTACACCTCTCAACAACCTCAGCGAGTTCCGCCCCCGGGGCCAATTGGCATCAGACCAATATTTGCAGGCACGATGCTGTCACGAACCGCAGCGCCGTCCACGGCCACGGCCAAGTCGCTCTCGCGGGCACGGGTGGTAGCAGCAACAGCTGGAGCGACAAATCCGGTCGGTTTCGAGCAGCACTCGCGCGCCTTCGCCACCGTCACCGACGCCAATGCCGCCCCGAAACGCACCTATGGCGGCCTGCGCGACCAGGACCGTATCTTCCAGAACCTCTACGGCCGCTACCCACCCGACCTCAAGCACGCAAAGAAGATGGGTGACTGGCACAAGACCAAGGAGATTCTGCTCAAGGGCCACGACTGGATCATTGGCGAGATCAAGGCGTCGGGCCTCCGTGGCCGAGGCGGAGCTGGTTTCCCCTCTGGCCTGAAATGGGTTGGTTTTGTTTTTTGGACCCTTGATCATGGAGCGTGTCGCTAACGGGTGCTCGCTCTGCCTTCAAATAGTCGTTCATGAACTTCAAAGACTGGGACAAGGACAACAAGCCGCGGTATCTCGTGGTCAATGCCGACGAGGGCGAGCCCGGCACCTGCAAGGATCGCGAGATTATGCGGAAGGACCCCCACAAGCTGGTCGAGGGCTGTCTGGTGGCTGGCCGGGCCATGAACGCCTCGGCTGCCTACATCTACATCCGCGGCGAGTTCATTCACGAGGCGGCTGTGCTCCAGAACGCAATCAACGAGGCCTACGCTGATGGCCTGATCGGTAAGAACGCCTGCGGCTCGGGCTACGACTTTGACGTCTACGTTCACCGCGGTGGCGGCGCCTATGTCTGCGGTGAGGAGACCAGCTTGATCGAGTCTCTCGAGGGCAAGCCTGGTAAGCCGCGCCTCAAGCCGCCATTCCCAGCTGCGGTTGGTCTCTTTGGCTGCCCCTCGACTGTTGCCAACGTCGAGACGGTGGCCGTGGCCCCGACCATCTGCCGCCGCGGTGGTACCTGGTTCGCTGGCTTTGGCCGCGAGCGCAACCAGGGTACTAAGCTGTTTTGCATTTCTGGACATGTCAACAACCCGTGCACAGTCGAGGAGGAGATGAGCATTCCTATGCGTGAACTGATTGACAAGCACTGCGGCGGCGTCCGCGGCGGCTGGGACAACCTGCTTGCTGTGATTCCTGGTGGCTCGTCGACACCCATCCTGCCCAAGCACGTCTGCGACGACCAACTCATGGATTTTGACGCCCTCAAGGACAGCCAGTCGGGCCTCGGCACCGCCGCTGTCATTGTCATGGACAAGAGCACCGATGTCGTTCGCGCCATCTCCCGCCTCAGCCACTTTTACCGTCACGAAAGTTGCGGCCAGTGCACGCCGTGCCGCGAGGGCAGCAAGTGGACAGAGCAGATCATGAGCCGTTTTGAGAAGGGCCTTGGTCGCGAACGTGAGATTGACATGCTCCAGGAGTTGACTAAGCAGGTGGAGGGACACACGATTTGCGGTGAGTCATTTTCTTCTGTTTTGATGTCTAGATGTTGATAGTGAACAGCTCTTGGCGAGGCTTTTGCCTGGCCCATCCAAGGTCTGATCCGCCACTTCCGACCCGAGTTGGAGGCCCGCATGCAGAAGTTTGCCCAGGAGTCGGGCGGGGAGGCGCTGGCTGGCGGGTGGGAGCACGATTCAAGGGAGAAGGGGAGACTTGTCTCTCCTGGCATGTAAACGTTCCATTGAACAAGCACTTTTTAGAGGAGAAGACCGGGTCCTCGACTTACGATAGACAAAAAAAGAGGCTGTAGTCAGCGAACAAGGTGGTGATGTTCTTTGGCGGTTCGGTTCCCTGTTTGGTCGGTTGGTGGTTTGGTCGGCGGCCTGCTTGACTGTTCGGTTTGAGGTTCAGTACCGTCCAGTTGGTAGGCTCCCTTTTGCCAAAAAGATATGTACATGTGCATAAGTCGGAGTAGACGAGATGGCCAGTGGGCTGTACTGTATTTATTCGTTTTGTCCTGGATCTTTGCATCTCTGTGTTTCACAATTGCTCCATTGCTCGGGTGCTTTTCAGCACCCCGTGTCATTAGACCTAGTAGGGATTTAAATGCTGTGGCTGAGAAACCTGTGCTCCTTGAGAAATCGGCACAACAAGTTACTTTCCGAGCTCGTTCTAGAGCCCAGCGTACCCACCCACTCGCTCCTCTGTGTGATATTCGGTTGGGAAGTCAGCCATGATGGTGGCGGTGCTATGTGCCCGAAGGCTAGTACTTGAGAAACATGGCATGTATGTGTACACAATAGGGCCCTTCAGAACTTATTCTTATTCATGAGTTACAGGACGAGGGAAGGTAATAATATATGTTCCACACAAACGGGAGAAGATAGCTAGGTACCTACCTAGCTGACTGGCTGGCTAGGAATCAGTTACTAGTTTGAGGTGACCTGTATAAAGTACGAAAGGTAGAGAGGCTAGAGCATATGGTAAACGGATGGATGGCCGATGGCAAGAACACAAAATGGCATCGTTAGTTCTCAGTTGTGTTTGTAGCTAAACAAGGACCGTGGGAAAGGTGAACGGGGAAAGGGGAAAGGGGAAATGGGAGTAAAACATGGTATTTGCTATACTGAATACCCGCCTAGACGGATAGACTTGGGTACTCCGTGGATTTGTGCAGACGTTTTGGCTAGGGTGCAGCTAGGTACCTACACGACGAGGAAACTTACTCTTTACTATACAAATAGGTAGGTACATATACTTCAGGCTTGACAGGGAGTAAGTACTCCCTATCTAACCAGTTCGGTCACTGTTCGGGATGAGAGCCGACTAACACCCGGAAACGAAATCCACGCCCCGCCAATGCCTCTCTCACTCCCTGCTTTGTGATACGGGACTGATTGACCGTCGTGATACAGCAGGAGCAAGGACCCTACTACTTCGTATAAAGATTCGCCCAAAATTTCCCTCCATAGAGCCGTCAAACCAAAGACACTTAGGCTTACCTGATTCCGGACCCAGGCATCGCGATACATTGATGGGCTAGTCCATAATTAACCCCAAATTGTCACATACCGAAACAAGGGATCAAAGTACACGCTTCTTTTCGTTGGGAACTGAATCACCCCTTCCCTGGGTTATACCTAGTACCCATCTCATCAGGATAAGACCTCAGCCTCACAAGGCCAACAACCACATACAAACCCGTCACAACGTAACCTATTGTTTGCCCGGGGCTCACAAGGCCCGCATTTTCCTAACTTGGATCGGAAGAGAAAAAAAAGCCTACTCAACCCAACTCTATCATTGCCGGACCCATTCTTGTTCAAGTCAGGATCGCTTGCCGAGGGTGGGTTCGACGCTGGCTACCCGACTCTAGCTTCATGCGTGTTCACAATCCAGATCCACGAGAGTACACCGGCGGACGGGAATGGTGCTTGAAAACAACGAACGTGAACCCAGAGGGTCGATAATAGCAAGATCTTCAGAGATGCAAGGAGAAAACAAAGCATAATACCATATACAGAGCGTGATTCGTTCCTGGCCATGGCGCTAGGCTGCGGCGTTAGTACCTAGCCATATCAGCAATTTCAATCTCCACGGGAAAATCGAGATCAGCCTGCAAAGATGATGAGTTTATAATAAAAATGATCGAAGCGGGAACAAAAGGCAAGCGGAGGTAGATATCATGCCAACCTGCATGTACGTATTCGTTAATCTACTCTTGCAGCCTTAGTCAATTACGAAACCGTTAACGTGAACTCCTCCACTAGAACAAAAGGGGCCAAACTCCTCGCACAAAAGTCGCTAACTGACTCAGCTCGTATAATGCGATATTGACAAAACCAAGGCCATCGCAGAGCCGCGTAGGACACCGGGCCCCATTGACCACGTGATCTTGCACAGTTGATTACGCCTCGTCCTCAACAGGCGCCTCCTCCTCATACTCCTCCTCTTCCTCGTCCACACCAGCATCCTGGTACTGCTGGTACTCCGAAACGAGATCGTTCATGTTGGACTCGGCCTCAGTAAACTCCATCTCGTCCATACCCTCACCAGTGTACCAATGCAAGAAAGCCTTGCGACGGAACATAGCAGTGAACTGTTCGCCAATACGCTTGAAGAGCTCCTGGATGGCAGTCGAGTTGCCAACAAACGTCGACGACATCTTGAGACCGCGAGGAGGAATTGAGCAGAGGGCTGTCTGGACATTGTTCGGAATCCACTCAACAAAGTAGGACGAGTTCTTGTTCTGGACATTGCGCATCTGGTCCTCAACCTCCTTCATAGAGACCTTGCCACGGCTGCAAAACTGTTAGCATCTTACACAAGGTTCATTCCGCTGTGCAACTTACAAGATCGCAGAGCAAGTGAGGTAGCGACCGTTGCGGAAGTCAGAAGCAGCCATCATGTTCTTAGGGTCGAACATTTGCTGCGTGAGTTCAGGAACCGAAACAGCGCGGAAAGAGTGGGCGCCACGGCTGGTGAGGGGAGCGAAGCCGACCATGAAGAAATGGAGACGTGGGAAAGGCACCATGTTGACGGCAAGCTTGCGGAGATCTGAGTTGAGCTGGCCGGGGAAACGCAGCGACACCGTGACACCGGACATGACAGCCGAGACCAGGTGGTTGAGGTCACCGTACGAGGGGTTGGACAGCTTGAGAGTCCTCATGCAGATGTCGTAAAGAGCCTCGTTGTCAATGCAGAAAGTCTCGTCCGAGTTTTCAACGAGCTGGTGGACCGAGAGAGTGGCGTTGTAAGGCTCAACAACGGTATCTGACACCTTGGGCGAGGGGACGACAGAAAAGGTGGCCATCATGCGGTCGGGGAACTCCTCGCGGATCTTGGAGATGAGGAGAGTACCCATACCGGCACCGGTACCACCACCGAGCGAGTGGGTGATCTGGAAGCCCTGCAGGCAGTCACAGCCCTCAGCCTCGCGGCGGACGACATCGAGAACTTGGTCAACAAGCTCAGCACCCTCAGTATAGTGACCCTTGGCCCAGTTGTTGCCAGCACCAGACTGGCCGAAGACGAAGTTGTCGGGGCGGAAAAGCTGGCCGAAGGGACCAGCACGGACAGCGTCCATAGTACCAGGCTCCAAGTCGACAAGGACAGCACGAGGGACATACTTGTTGCCGGAAGCCTGTTTACGAGAAGCAAGGTTAACAGTATGTTGCCGGCCACATCCTTTCTCCACGTACCTCGTTGAAGTAGACGTTCATGCGCTCGAGCTGGAGCTCGGATGTGCCATTATACCTACATCGGCGGTGAGTGATCCGCGCGTCGATCGAAACTTGGCTGGGCTACCTACACACCGCTGCTGTCGAGGCCGTGCTCGCCAGAGATGGTTTGCCTTGAATGGAGTCAGTGTCGAAGTTCTGCAGAAATCTTGTGCGATGTGCAGCTTGAGCAACTTACCAGAAAGCAGCACCGATTTGGTTACCCTGCAAGGTCAGTCAATACCGCATCCCACTGCTCGTCCCCAACTCAACATTATCGACTCACGCATTGGCCGGTCTGAAGGTGAACCTAGAGCAAGTAAAAGAAAATGGGGTCAGCAGAGTTCTTAGAGGCTGTCGGAGTCTGCGTGAATCTGGTGATGCCGACAGAGCGAGGTCAAATAGTGGGGTACATCAGGGGCCCGACCGAACGCGTCGCAGGCGGTTATGCAAGGCAAAACTTACAATCTCACGCATTTTGGCGGTGGGTGATTACTGCTAAGAGAAGTTGGTGAAGGTTACAATAAGGCGCAGGGTGCTGAAGCAAGAGACGATGGTGGATGGGGCCGATGACTGAAGACCAGAATCTCCGTTTGGCGTTGGAGGTTTTGGCAATGGACGGGGAGATTTGTTGATTTTTGGGGCGAGAAAATGAAAGGCGGGTCCTTCACCGCTGCTGCTGGCAAGTGGGGTACAGGCACCGCTAACCACGAATCGGGATGGAGACGATTGGCCCCTGCGTCCTCGCTTGTTTATCCAGTAGACGAATTGAGGCAAACTAGGCAGCGCGCTAGGCCATTATTGACGAGCTCACACAGTTTTGTGGGGTAAAATGTTGGTGGGGTTCAGCTTCAGTCTTGACTCTTGAGGAACGGCATCGAGCTCTTTGAGATCACAGTTTTGCACGTATACTTGGTATTGCAGGATGTCAATGTGGCCGGAGGCTCGGTAGCTGATGTGGAAAGCGCGTTGGAGGGTGAAGCGTCATGAGGGTGTCGGCAGGATCAGTCAACGATGCCGTGTTGGCAGCGGGCCACGAGCATTCAAACTTCTGTAAATCCGCCTTCCAGTCACGATGCAGGCAGTCCTATTTTGTTGATATATCTCCGCAGTATTTAATCCTTTTTTGCTGCCTATTAGGCGCCAGTGATGTTCATTGCTGCTTCGAGACCCTGGTGGCCTGTCATTTTTATTTGTGGGGCATAGAATGGACGAGAAGACACGCACAATGGAAGCAAACTGAAAATCGATGCAATAGTTTGTGACCAAGATTGGAAGTCATAGGGGTTTCAGGATATCATATAGACACTGTCGCTTTCATTTTCATATCTGGATACATTTTAATGCTGCTTCACCACACCAGCAGCGTCTGCTTGTGCTGCAATTCTCTTCTTGTATGCCTGGACATCACCAGGGAACTTCTCAACTGTTCCTGCGTCACACACCCATAGTGATGTACACACTGTTTGCAGCATTGTGACATCGTGGGATACCATCAATACACCACCCTGGAACTCTTTGAGAGCCGCCGCCAGAGCATCCATGGCTTCAATATCCAAGTGGTTGGACGGCTCGTCGAGCACGAGAATGTGCGGGTTTGTAAGAGCTAGGCAAGCAAAAGCCACACGCGACTTTTGACCACCGGAGAGAAGCTCCATCTTCTGCAGGCCAGTTGTACCTGTGAGACCAAATGCGCCCAGCTGCCGGCGGTATTCTTCATCTGTCTTGCCTGGGTAGTTCTTTGCCATGAAGCCGACGGCACTGGCATTGAGATCAAGCGCGTCAACGTGGTGTTGAGCGAAGAAACCAACGCGGAGACGTGGATGCTGTGATATTAAGCCCGTTGTGGGTGTGAGCTTTCCGATAAGAAGCTTAAGCATGGTCGTCTTGCCCGCCCCGTTGGGACCAACGATGCCAATGCGGGAATCGAGCTGGACGTCAAGATCGACATTTCTGAGAAGAATATTGCCCTTGGTGTAGCCAAATGTAACACCTGACATTTGGATAATCGGTGGCGATAGCTTTTCGACGTCTGGGAACTTGAAGTGAACACTGTACTCAACCTCGGGTGGCTCAAGGACTGGCATCTTCTCTAGCTTCTTGATACGAGATTGTGCCTCGGACGACTTGGCCGCATTGTACCTGAACTTGTCGATGAAAGCCTGCAAGTGGGCGCGCTGTGCCATCTGGTTTTCGTATTCTCGCTTTGCCGTCTTCTTGCGTTCTTCCCTAGTGGCGTAGAAAGAGTCGAAGTTGGCTCCGCGGTAGTAGTCAAGTCGCTGAGAGTGCTGGTGGATAATGTCTGTTGCTATTTCGTTGAGGAACGCTCGGTCGTGGGATACGACGAGCACCGTGCTAGGGTAGCTCTGTAGGTAGTTTGAGAGGAAGGTAATGGATGGGACGTCCAACATGTTGGAAGGTTCGTCAAGAAGCAGGAGGTCGGGCTCGCAGAACAGCGCCCGCGCTAGTGCAAGACGCATACGCCAACCTCCGGAGAAGGTCTTGGTAGCAAACTGTTGACGCTCCGGTGAGAATCCCAGTCCTGCCAATATACTGGCCGCTCTTGACTCGGCCTTGTCAGACTCCATCTCGGCAAGCTTGGCCTGGATGTCTCCAAGCCGCTGGTCAGCCGCTTCTCGATCTTTATCGAGTCTTGCCGCGTCAGTAGATGTGTCTGCCATGGATGCTCGTTGGGTTTCGATGTCGGCCAGCTTTTTGGTGATTTCGGCTTGCTCCTTGAGCAGCACCTTTCGCCAGACATCGGCATCCAAGACGGCTTGAATGGCTGGGGTATCGTCACCAGTAAGCTATCAGCATGTTAGTGGCAGGGTAATAGCATTGCGGGGAGTGATCCTACTTCTTGTTCGACGTGAAGAATGGAGATGTGCGTTGGAATCGGAAGCTCTCTTCGAGACAAGGCGCGGAGCAGTGTAGATTTACCCACGCCGTTGTGACCAACCAGACCGTAGCGGTGTCCATATGAAAGTGTCAGAGTAGTGTCGGTCAAGATTCTGCTTCCTCCAATGGAAACATCGCAGTTGTCGACCTTGATGTCCTTGCTCTTGCCACCTTGGCCGCCGCCTATCTGCAGAGGATTAACGGCCATATAGAACTCCTCGTACGACTGGGCGGCCTCGGGCTGGTTGAGGAGGCGAGAGGCCTCATACTCGACCGTCTTGAACGTCTTCTTGCTCTGCTTGGCAGCGATCTTGCGCTCAGCCTTCTCCAGTTTCTTTTTGTCAACCTTGGATTCGACCTTGCGAACATTAGCAGACTCGAGGTCCACGCCGCCCGTGGCCACGGCCAGGGTTGACGACATGTTCCGCTGAGAGCCGACATGGATGGTCTGGTCGAGACGGCGCACAACAGGCCCTCTGCGCTCCTCGCTGCCGGCATTGGCGGCCGAATACTTGTCGACCCATTTGTCCACGAGAGCGCGGATTTTGTCCTCGAGCGCGGCACTGGGGTTGCCTGAGGCTGACAGGAGCAGGTCCGTGATGGTGGATGCGGCCTCGGCGAGCGGGGACGCATCCGACGCCTCTTCGTCACCGGCCCATGCCGTCGAAGCGTGCGTTAGGTAACCCGCCGAATACTCGGAAACGATGGGGTCGATGTTGGGAAGCACCGTCCGGATCTCGGCGTCCATGGTTGGCGCTGCGTCTGCGGATACGTAAAATTACGGGTTCTGATTGTCGCAGCACCTGTCTGCTTCCCTCGTCTAAAATTCCAAACCATGCGCCAACGTCAGTCAGCGGGTACGTATTTCGTGGTATCGCTGCTCAGGTGGTTTGTGGCCTGGGACTGGTGAGGTTGGCTCGTGCGGCGATTGCCGAAGCCTTGCAGGGCCGACCGACGCCAGCTGACAAGGGACATGCTTTGTAACTTTGGCCCTGATTGGCGCGTATGCGAGAGACATCGGTCATCCCACTGTTTCCGCACAGACGCCGGGTCGTCGCTTTGATCGCTTTCTAGAAAATCGTCACGACTTCCATTTACAGTCTTCTTGTCTCGCCACACGAACATGCTCTTCGAGTATCATTTCTCGCTTCTCTATGTGTGCATGAGAGCTCCTTCGCCGGCAATCGACAGGAGACTCTGATCTGCGGCACCGTATCGGCATCTTTCCGCTTTTGTCGGAGCACTTTGTGCCCAGTGAGCAATGTAATGGTCCAATTTCTGGAAATCTGGCACCACAACCTTGTGGCTTCGGGACAGCGACTGGCTGAGCGTTTCACCCCCTTGCCTTCATCATCCCCGCAGTGGCAAAGGTAATCGACGGCGTCGCAGCGAATCCATGCCGGGCATGGCCTTGCATCGCAATCGCGGCTTGAGGCCAAAAACGTCGGGGTTGCCTGGGGCCAGCTGGGGCGCGCTGCCAAATCGGGACAGTAGGATGACGCGATGTAGACGCGGCTGGTCCCGGTCACGTCAAAAAGTCAAGGGCGTGTCGCGTGTCAGGCCAATGGCGTCGCGTCTCCTGCGATCAGAGCCCTGCGGCAAATCACCTCACGCGAGTCACTTTCTATCCAACGCGCTGGGGGATCAGCCAGGCGAGCCTGGGCATCCCAGCAGACGGCCAAACGGCATTGTGTTGGCCGCCTCAAACCTGCGAGTTCTGCAACGCAGCGGCGTCCTTACCAAGCCTGTTGCAACTCGGCTGCAGTTTTTAGTTTCGAGTCAATTGGTCAAATCCTGACCAAGTCCGCGAATGCACGAGCAGTGAGGGCTCCACAGCGGCACAAGACGACTGCTGCCCAAACTTACCCTCTTCTGCCGTCGCACCCCGAGTCTCGCGGTGACCTACCGTCAAATGATCCGGGACAGGACGCTTTGCTCCTACCGACCTCGTTGGCTCTTTGGTAGAGGCCAGAGCCGACCTCGGTGCTGCCTTCAAAGTCCCAGACTGCCAACGTTCCCCACAAAGTTGCTGCAGCATTGCAGCAAAGGGGCTCGCCGCAGACGGAGAAATGTCGACCGCGTCTGTACGTCACAGCCAAATTCGCCATCACATGCATGCAGACACTACCCCCGCCACCCATGGCAGCAAGGAAACACGACTGAGATCCTAGGAGATCAGGGAACATTCCTCAAAAACTTACGTTAACCAGCGCAACGAGACTTTGTGTGATCAATTATTACCCGAGAGGCGGAGCTGGAAAACTGTGTCAAGCCAGAGCGTACGTAATCGGCCAGGTGATACTCGGAACCGCTTCGATGTTGCTCGTCCTGTCCGCTGCCGTCCGAGAAGAGAGAGGGGCTTTTAGCCATGTGGGGGATGCTTCACGCGAGCAGGACTGCATAATGCGCTACACTACTGCGTAAACTTCAGCCTTGCCTCCAGGAGGCTCGCGGTGCAGTACACGACAGCCTGTCCTGCTCCGAAACCATGCCCCGTATGGTTCTCTGGCAAACCCGGACTGGACTTTAAACTCTCCATCATCCGGTTTGCTTTCCGGGCTACGGAAACCAGAACCCGATGGTTTCTCCCGAGCAATAACGGACGGTATAGTAACTGAACAGGAACCGGGCCTTCTCAGCGGGTTTGTTTTCTCCCTGTCAGCCGTCCGCTACAGCCCCACCGGAGCGGTTATGTTTCAGGTTCCACAACGGTTATTTTCAAGCAAGCCTCGTCAACTTATCCTTTCCTAGAGATGTCTGTGTGCTGAGAAGCAAGAGGCATGGCATGGTGGTGCCGCGACAAACGGTTGTCGTTGCCTCTGCCGCTCACCTCCCCCTTCATGAGGTGGCTGATAATCCAACAATGCCCTTGTCCCAAGTAAGGGAGACGTGGCCGAGTGTAGATCACGGCGGCTTCAGGGAGCATCAATCACTCCGACGACCAGTTCCCGCACTGCTTCCAGCCTTTCCCGTGTGTTGGTGCAGTCCATTTTCCGTGCCATTACGAGGCGGAGCTTGTGTGACACGGTACCCACTGGAGACTGGGATTTCTTTAGGCAGTCCTCAGACCATCATCGCCTCCGGACTGCATGTGTGAGAGAACCGTATCCGAAAACTTACATGGTAGGGGTCTTCGGTGTAAACAACAACGAGGCGAGACTGACACGCAGTGGTTTGACGCAGTTCTGCATGGAACGAAAATCTCTATTCAGCTCGTTCACGCAGACAACCCCACTCTTTAGAGATACTTTCCGCCAGCTCCCGACTTCCGACTTCCGACGGGTCTGAATGTCGTCTGCCGATCCGCTCGAGTTCATATCCCTGGCAGGCAAACAGCACGTCGAGGCTTTGCCACAATACGACCGGGCAAGTGGCCGAGAAGTGAACTTGGAGACGGCCGAAATTCCCGGTGGAAGCTCTTATTTTCTCATCCCTGCCGAGGAAGAAACAGAAGCAGCCAGCGAATCGGACGAGGCCAATTCCAGAAAAAGACCGAATCAGAAATGGCACGGTAAAATAGCCTCGGGACAGTACCGTACCATAGCGTAGGGATGACCAAGAGACGGGAAGCATGCCCTTTTCTCTCTTGTTCACCGTCGAGCCGTTGCTCTCTTATGTACGGATACGTAGAAGGTAGGTTACTTTCCCCACAGTTGAGCTCTCGCGGGGTAGCCCGCAATTTACGGCCCTTGCCACCTAGACTCTGCTCCTGCTTGGTCTTGTGTAGGTTCCCGTCCCCCCTCTCCTCCCCCACCCGTAAACCACGAGGTGCCGCGGAGTTTGATGGCAGATCAGGGGCCAAACATATTTTTCCCCCATTCATACATACACCGGCAAGGGCCATGATTAATTCCATACCTACGTGGTAGGGTTTTCGGATGTTTACTTTGTCGGCATGCGACCTCCTGCCCGCAGACGGCAACTGGCACGCAGGGCAGACAGCAGCAGATGGGTTTCAGTGCAGAATGCACAGGTGCATCTCTGTGTCGTCGCTGCTGCATTGATGAATTGATTGGTAGGCCACCACCAGGAACGGCCCTTCAAGTGCCCAACTGTGGTGCCATGATGACACAACCATGACTACTAGTCTCTGCGATCTCTGCTCCCGCATCCCGATAGTGCCGGAACACAGCGTACACACACTAACACGACACGACACGACACACGACATGGAGCTTAGCTATCTAGATAGTATCTCTGTGGCTACCCCGCCCGCCAACAAAGCGCACCCGCGACGTGGTCCCTGGCTTCCCGCCGTGACACAGCCAGAAACAGCGGCCTTGTCTCCCCAAATCGACAATGTGTTTGTCTCTGCTTCGCCCATCCCTGGACACTAGACTGGCCTCACCGGACATGACCTGACGCCTCCACCTTCCTTCCTTCCGTACCTACCAATGAGATGCTTCGGCCCAGGGGGCATTGTTCGATGTTTCCCAGCTGGAAGGGGACATGGTTCATCCCAGTGACAACGGAATATCATATCAACAAGAGAGTCAAAACAAATCCGATAGAGACAGATGCAGAAGGGTTTGAAGCAGATGGCCCTGCCCTGGGATAAATGAAGAGGTGTCGTCATACCTTGCCTATGCACTCACGCAGAAGGTTGTCTATGCGAGATGCAGGACACAAGACGTAGTAGTGTACACCAATTTGGTGCCGATCGATCTACAGTATCTACACTACACTCGGTGAGGAGCGTGGAGACAACGAGTAGGGGGCTCTTGGAGTGGGGAGACCAGTGCCGCAGGGAGTGGAAAGTATTCTGTATCTTACTGTGTACTAGCTTCGCTTTCAAGAGCCGAAGGATTGGATAACATGCCGGTTTGAAGGGAGCCTTGCCATTCCTTTGGATGGGAACGAGAGAGACGGGATCTTTCAGTTGGTCGCACATCTCTTGACAACACGGGCATTTTCCAGACCCAACCCAATTCCGGAGGTGGGTTCCATTCAAAGTATGTATACTGTGTATGTACGAGCGAGCAAAGTATGTAAGTACTGTGTAAGAGTGAGCAGGTTGATGAGCAAGCAAGCAGGACAGCAGAGGACAGGGTGGGCTTGGTACGGCTCAATACGATAGACGGCACACACATCCAATACAACCATCCGGTAGGGTGCTCAAAACGATGTGCTTACTATTTCCCCGTAGGAATTGGCATTATACCTGAACCGGGTCTGTTATATACGGGGAAGAGAATTCGGCGTATGAGTGGGAACTTATCACGGCAAGGGGGGGGGGGTACATTCACCACTCAGGTCACAAAAAAGGGGCTTGTGGAGAGGAGAGCGAGGTGGAAGGCGAAGTGACATTTCGACAGCCAATACTGTGTTGAAACCAAGAAAACAACGTCATTGAGGAACAGCTGGGCAGAGGAGACAGGTAGGTCCAACGAAATGCCGTTGGTGACTCGGCAATATACTACGAGTGTGGCAGGTTGGCCTGGGCTAGACACCTAAGACGCCGCCGTTGGTTGTGCGGCACCGGCGGTCCCGGGTTTGGTTTAGTTGATTCAGATTGAGGCAGCGATTCGATCCTCTGCTTATCACTGGTAGATCCACAGTTTATACTGTAAATTATTCGGGAAGCAAGGAAGTACGAATCTAGAAGGAGTCGAGAAACAATTCCAATTCGAGGGCAGGGAGGGCAGGAAGGAGGGAAGGAGGAGTGTGTGCGGTCTGCATCTGTGTGTGTCCGCTGCTTGTTCAGGTCCAGTCCGGAATGAGGGGGATTCCATTTGCAAGCCTTCCGCTGCTCATTTGAGGCAAGCTGATTTGCTTGATGCGAGCTGAGCACCAAGCGCAAGGCAGGGCAGAGTCGCAGTGGGGATCCATCCGAATTGTTTTTTTTTGACCTCTGCCCTGACACATGCATGACAATACATCATTACGGGCATTCGGCCGATGTGATCTCGTTTCTCTCCCTGTTGCAGACGCCGGCCTCGCTGCCCAAAAGACAGGCTACCAAAGCTGCTTCTTTCCCCTGGGGCCTTGCGCAGCGCCCTCGACTGTGACGAATCACATTGCCCCAAGTGATCCACGCAAGATCCAATCCAGATCGATGTGGAATGACACAAGGCGCCTCACGTGCGTGCCCGCTTTCCTCTCGTCCTTCCAGCTGGCTCATCACTGGTCCCAAGAAATTGGCAAAGAAACGTGTTTGCCAGCCCAGCCAGCCCATTTCCCGCTTGGCTTCCGCATTGGCGCCACCGCTGATCACTGGAGACAAACAATGGCTGTTGGTATCCAGCACATGATTTTTGGTAATTTAGCTCGTCTTCGATCGAGATTGCAAGAAACATGGAGTTTGCACAAAAATCGTGCTAGCAGCCGACTTGGGACTGAACACACCGTTCCAGCGTTTCACTGCAGTGCTCCAAAAAGCAGGGCCCATCCCCGCCCTGGAGGGTATAATTGAGGGAACGTTGAGGTGGACGAGGAACATGAGAGAGAGAGATGGAGAGAATGGGATCCCGAGAGAATCCATCCCCAAACGCCGCTGAACACAGAGGGCGCAGCGCGGTTCATGGCAACCGAAGGATCGAGACCATGGTTCTTTCTTTCCGTCTGCTGCCCAAACCGGACGGGCAGCCGCGGAGTTCGGACATGGCAGAGAAGGCGATGAGAATGAGGGGAACCGGGCAGGGCAAACGGATTTGTGCAGTTCAGATTCTCGTGCCTTCAGTTTTCTGTGCTTCCATTCTCGCAAAGAGGCTGACTTTGCTGACTGATAATGAACCTTGCAACATCCCACATGGGGGTTTAGTTACTTGGCTGGGCGCATATCGCAATCCATGTCCCCGCCAAAGAGGCTCGCAGCAAAAAAGAAGAGAAATTGGAGGGTCTTTGTACCCAGAAAACATCCATGGTTGTTCATACCTGAAATACAGCAGGTAATCCTCCGTGCACCCGCTAGCGTCAAGCAGGTCTCGCTCTGAGTCGCTCAAACCGCAGCGGCACCCGAGCGACAATTAAAAAAAGACACAAGAAGGCCCAATCCTAGCGTGCTTCCAAGCCGACCAGGTCCCAGGCCTGAGTGCCCCCGCCGTCGGCTCCAGTCCAGGGCGGAACCTGGAAGATCGTTCTCTCACACACCCTTCCAGATGCAGGGCAACAGACCAGAACTTGATGTTGCTGTGTGAGAAGTGCGCAATTGGGTGTATTGGATGATGTGTGTGTGGGTGACTCCTGTAACTTGTTTTTGTGTCTTGTCGAGCCATTAATTTTCTCCTGATCTTGTCTCCCACCCTGCAACGTTGTTCCTCTCTTTCCTGGCCTTCCCTCACCCAGCGTGGGTGGTGATGGTCGCGACACTGGTCTAACAAGGCATAATCGCGTTGTAAGCCCTTGGGTGTTGGGATCTGGGGGCACCTACCCACCTGGGTTGCAGCACCTCATCAGTTGTTTTCCCCGTTGGTCTGAAGCGTGCTGCGTGTGCAATCTCGCCCGCCCACGACCGCGCAGCCAATCCCGCCGGCGACCAGCAGCGGTAGCCGCCCCGTCACGTCCTCCTTCACCGTCAGCTGCAGACACGGACGGCCCGCTGTGGTTTCTACTACGACCAACTCAACCCGCGATAAAAAAAATTTAAAAAAAAACAAAGCGACAATTCTTCGGCGGCCCTCGACGGACCGACCGATTTTACTGACCACCTGCGCCAGTCTCTTCCCATCTTCGCGTCGGGTTAGCTCTACTCATCTCCGGGCAGCGCGGCCTCTCGCAGTGGCTCTTGGTCGAGCTTGCTTGGGGGAGCCTGGATTTTTGGAAACCAGCAGCCACAGGAACGTGCTTGCATTGTCCGCGCATTCCAGCACCTCATTTCCGCCCAAGAACCCAAGAATCTCGATTTCCCCCCGTAATGTCCTGACGATGCGAACCACGATCCTCACGAGTACCGAGTCCCCTCTTGTCCTTCTTTCCTCCCGCGGCCTCGCGTCGTCGACATAACAGCCCGCAGCCAAGATGCAGGTGGCGCCGAGTGTAAGTCGTTGTCGGAGACAATCCCATTCTAAAAGACTATGCCCTTCCTCACAGAGCACAAACACAACCTACTACCCAGTACACCAAGGATCGGACACTCGTACAGCGCTGGACGACGCTTGGAACAGGACGGGCGAAAGCTTGCAAACACCCCCTCCCCCACATCTACCGCGTGATCCCTTGTGGCGATACTCGCTCCTGGCTTACTCCTAACCGCAATCCCTTTCTGAACACGATCCACGATTATGTGTGCACGTACACTTACTCCCCCCCGCCCCCCCGCGCGCGCCAGTCAGCTAGCCCAATGCTAATTTTGTTTCGCTGTAACAGCTCGTAGGAACCGGTACTGCTGTCGCGGCCGCCGCTGTTGGTCTGGTCTTTGGAGAGCCGCCCGAAGTTGACGTCCCGAGACCGACATCCAAGAGGAAAGCAGCCCTCCTCCAACTCGACACGGCAAGATCGCTGCTACACTCGTCGTCCCGACCAGGATCCAGCGCAGTATCGCCCTACCCGTCGCCCCTAGGAGAGTTCCCCTACGGTTCCTTCAGGCCAAATAACGAGCAGGCATCTGGACCGTCGCCCTCTCACCCCCCTGGCTACTACCCACCGAACTCGTCCCGCACCCGGTCCAGCATACAAGTGTCGTCGCCTAGGGACAGGGAGAGGAGGCATTCTTTTATACGGCAGGGCGACGTTACTACGCGGCCAATCGTTGAAAACGCCCGCGACTCGGTGTCCTCGCGGGACTCGTGGCTCAGGCGGCTGTCTATTCGTCCCTTGTCACAGCATGGGAGCAGCCCGCGGTCGAGCTTGGGACCAGATTCCCCGTCCCTCGCTTTTTCAAACGGTTCTGGAGCTCCGATACTCGAGGCAGGACCGAATCCGTCGCACAACGCGCCGAACAAGCTAGTGAAGCGGACCACATCGGGGCAGCAAAACCCCGCGCAAGGAACATTATCGAGGAGGACATCGAGGTCACAGATGCTAACGCTGCGAAGGCCTGCGACGAGTCACCAGCGATCTGCAAACCTCCAGCAGTTCCAGAACCAGGGCGGCTTCTCGGGTCCGCCGCCAACGGCCGAGGCCAAGTTTTCATTTGACCAGCCAAATCAGCCTAGAGAATTTGTTCCACGGCCTATGGTCGAAGTTCCTGATCCGAAGCAGGCACCGGGGACGTGGACGTCGTTCTTCCACGGCAAACCACCACGGTCTATTGGCCGGCGACCTGCAGGATCCACCAGTGACAGCAGCCCTGGCTCTTCCACGTTGCCGCGCAAGAGAGTGTCCATACAGCTCACAAGTGTGCCGCGTGCGTACCTCACCAAGGCCCACTGGATAACAGGCGTGCAACCACCAGCGCATGAAAACGAGGCGGTAAGCGAGAAGACGGAGCCCAGGGACATGCCACAGGAGACGAGTGACCTTTCCAACTCGACCGACTCAACACCATCGAAGCGTGCTAGGAGATCCATCTCGATGCATTTTAGTTCGCCGAGCAGCTGGATATCGCGGACTGGGAGTCTTCGGCGATCTAGACGGGGCACGATGGATACCAAGAGCGGAGGGGCCCGTCACGCCTCAGCACCGACAGCTGGTTTAGAGAGCGTGACCCAGCCTGACGGAAAACCAACGTTAGAAGAGATTTTTATGCCTCTCGAAAACGGACAGCCGCCCAGAACTGATGCGAACCCTAGTGCGCGGGCGCAACCTCGCAAGAGGAATTCTTCGTCCCCACTTCCCCCGCTCAACCGCATCTCGAGCTTCAATCTGGACGTGGCCAGACTAGGACTCTCGAGCTCGTCTTCGGCGGCCCCCACCAAGCAGGCGCAATCGCAGACGCAGTCGCCGTCAGCGTACATGTCAAGCGCGCACATTTACGGCACGTTTCCCCGTAGCCGAGGTCCTTCAGGTGAGCGGGCCTCGACCCTCGCTAGCTCCGACGCCGAGGCGCGCGATGGGCTGAGCGGCGACGATGACACCGATTTCCGTAGCGATGGCGTTTTTGACTCGTTCCGAACCGTGGGCTCCTCGAGCAGAGTGCGAACGGTCGAGACGCCTCTAGAATCCATGTTTGATGAGTCGCCGCCAAGCACGGCCAGCAACACCAAGACCAAGCGGCTGTCGATCCAGGAGATCTTGGGCCGATCATGGGATGGCGAGACAAAGATCACGGAAGAGGATGAAAGTCTTTCTACGCCCATCCGCTCTCCCTATCTCGCGGAGCCGATAGAGTTTGAGCAACGAGATGATCAAGACGATGACGATTTTGCGTTTGATGCCCCGCCCGAACTGTCGCTTACCACTCGCGACTTTGGGCGGTTATCGATCGACGACGATGACGATGACGGCTGGGCACGAGATGATGATAACCCGCTCAGTAACCACCTGTCGCCACCCAGCTCGACCAATTCCAGACGTGTTAGTCCCACTCTTCGTCACGCATTAATGAACATTAGCAACAACGGTAGCCGCGATCTCCACCGCGATTTGATCACTGAACGACCCCGTAGCAACATTTTCGATTGGGTTGAGCCGTCGAGTCACGACAGGGTGGACGCCGACGGTAACTCTCCTCGTCCCAAGACTGTCCACGGGAAGCAAGAGATGGATTTGAGAGCAGGCCGGTCTGTGACCCGGAAAGGACCTAGTGCTGCCCACGTGCGTAGCCAGAGCGTGCCCGCTGTCCCTGATCCTGCCGAAGCGTCCAAGGCACAGCCCAAATTTGGAACTTGGGGATTGAGTTCCAAGACGGCCAGTGAGGAATGGGACGACGACTTCGATTTTGACGAGGGCACCCTGGGATCCAAGAATGGCAAAGATTCGGCGACAAGCTTCTCCATGGTGGTGCCACCCTCCATTCAAGCGACGCAACCGACGGTCAAGGCACACTCAGGTCAGATCCGGGAGTTGTCGCTACTTGTTAACGACCTCAAGCGACTTTGTCGCCACGGTCGCGATCTCGAACTTCTACACGGCCCGTTGACTCCCAAGTGGAAAGAGGCGCAGAATATCATCGCCCTTGCATCACCCGACGAAGACGGCCCCGAGGATGCGCCAACCCCGAGCGTTTCCTCCGGCGGTACCGATGAGGACCCACGATTCATCGCTTTCGGATGGGACGCCAGAGATATGGATTCTCCCCTCGCGTCCCATGAGGACCCATTTACCATCGCGCCCCCCGAGATGGGCAGAACTACGGTGGTGCGCGAGCGACAGGTGGTTCGCCGTCGATCCGTCTTTTCCCCAGATGATGACATATTCGGGACTGGCTGGCCCATCGCCGACGATGCGGCGCGATTAACACGTCCCCACACACCCGAGATGGCAGCGCCTAGCCCAGGTCGAAACTCTGCCATTTCGACGGTGATTGAAGCCATGCAGCAGCAGCAACAAAGATCGATATCCGATCCGGTTAAGAATTCGTCACCCATGAAAGCTTCAGACACGAAAATTTTTTTCGATACCAACAGCCTTCAGGAGCTCGTGAAGCGGGCTGGCCACCTCCGAGACTCACTCTCGGATGCAGTCCGCCGAGCAGAACTTTTGACACAGAGTCCAGCTGGAACACCACGACGCGAGCGACACGCACGCCACAATCCGGACGGGAGCCCAGCTTTTACACGCGTGTTTACTGACCCCGCATCGAGCCCTCCCCGACGGTTACCCAAAAGCCACAGCAATAATTCGGTGCTGAGCAGGACCTCGGTCGATTCGCCGAGGATGCAGTTAATGACCGTTAGCTGACATTGAAAGTCCCCTTGGCCCTCGCTGTTTTTATAAGCCTTTGCCACGAACAAATAATACCCGAACTGTATATGTACAAGTATCCGCTGAGCGCCCTCCTGAATAAAAGATGTTCATGGTTGCATTTGGGAAAGAAAAGACGATGGTTGGTTTTTTTCTCTTTTGGTATGACGGGAAGAAGAAAAAGGTTGGCTGGATTTGATATGGTCCGTGGAGAAGGGAAGTAACGAGAGGCAGAACAGACCAGATCACATGGACAGGAAAGACAGGGAAAGGTTCAGGTCAAAATGTTCCCCCGGAGGCCAGCTGGAGATGGTGGGATGGAAGTCCGGGAGAGGGAGTTAAACAGAGAGCTTGGGACAAAAAAAAGGGGGGGGCCGGAAATGAGGTTTATTTCCGCTGTCTACCCTACGCAGTGTACGTCCAGTCCAGTTCCAGTCGGTGCTTTTCCTCCGATTCGGAAAGGTTTTGTTTTGGAAGGTTACTGGTTTTTCAGAAGTTAGCTTGCCTGCTTACAGAAACCTTCGTTGTTCTATGTCTGTCTGGTCTTTTTGGGTGGCGGAAAGGGAGCTTTAACAAGGGCATGGGCGTGTTTTTGTGTCCTTTTTTGCTCAGTTGAGTTTTTTTTTTAACACAAAAAGAGAGACTCTCCTTTGTTTATCATGAGGTTCATGCATATTCTGACGTTGTGTTGGTGTTATTTTTTGACGTTGATGCTAAATGCTGATACTTGTCGGCGCTATAACTCGGGTTTCCATCACATGACAGCTGGGTGCGTTTGATGTGGCGTGTGTGATCTGCTGCGTGGGACCAGACAATTGAAGAGCGGAACATGGAGATGGGTAATACAGAACTGAGGTGTTAAGTGACTACTTTCTCTTCTGTCCCTTTTGTTCTGGATTGTCTATAGGTTTGTTGTTTCGCGGACTCGGACCTAGACGAGGATGGAAGTGTTTCTAGGACTTGGACATGAGCATGGGGAATGGAAGTGTTACATGGGGATCCAATGTGGAAATGAGGCTGCTGGGGTTGGATTGGAACTGGGATTCGAGTAACGAAACTTGAAAAGGGGAATGAATGGAGGAACAGGAAAACATTATGGGGACATGTTGGTCTGGTGTTTCTGCTCTCCGTTTCCTCTTATCGGTTGCGAGGGAAGGTTATATGAATGGAAATGTCGAGGTATTGTAGTGTACTGTACGAAGGTATTGTATTCGACATTAACAAAGGTCATGGGTTTTCTAACTAGGTATTTAGAGCCTGGTGAAGATACTGAGGATCATGGTCCATACCTGGGTCTGTGTCTGGCAATGTCGCTGGTATAGCGAATACCTGGTAGTAACTTGTCATGGGTTCTTGCTGCGTCAGAGAGGAGCACCCTGTCGCTGAATCCTCCCCATACGACGCCATACTACCGTCCATAGGGGCAAACACAGCTTCCATC
>Ga0247765_1000153_pt1 | contig 54896 bp, 56 predicted proteins | sample UWRJL106311C6_FD_179949 | JGI IMG/M metagenome (GOLD analysis project Ga0247765, IMG submission 179949) | Plant litter microbial communities from Arlington Agricultural Research Station in Wisconsin, United States - UWRJ-L106-311C-6 | ecosystem: Environmental > Terrestrial > Plant litter >... | reverse complement strand
TTTTTTTTTTTTTTTTGTCTTGTTTTTTTTTTTTTTTGTTTTTTTTTTTTTTTTTTTTTGTATGTAGCCGCAATCTGTTCGTGTTTAGGTAGGTAGGTAGTTGACAGTCCTGAACTTGAATGGGAAAAGAAAAGAAAAGAAATCACCCCCAAAGGGCCTCGCAAACTTTACAGGCGATGGTGGAAAATTACATTGGATCAATCCCAACATGTTTTCCTAAGGGCCTATGGCATACCTAGATGATGTTTGGCTATCACGGTTCTCTTGTTTGACAAGGTTAGTTTTTATGTATACCTACCCTATGTAGTTCGGCGTGCTTTGACTTTGAATTTTGTACGGACAGACGGACAGACTGGGCTCTAAAGTATGGATGGATATGGAGATGGACATGAAATTAAAGGGGAGTAATGTTTTCCTTTGTTTGCTGCCGCGACTACCCTAATTTCTTCGGCGGCCACCACAAAAATACCGTCCTGCCAGCTGAATTGAAATTACTATGTTTTTTTTTAAAATAATAATAATAATAATAATAATAATAATAATAAAGTAACTAGCACTTGGCCGATATCATCGCCGAGACAAGGCGCCATCAATCCAGGGCGCTGTGATCGTCGTGACGGCCTGGCGCACCAGCTTCAAGTCAAGACATGACAAGATAACAAACATACCCAAACTTTCTCCCCCGTTGCCAGTACTATCTAGAACTACACCTTGACGTCTAGTCCATTCCAGTCCAGGATACCCAGCTACCTATCTTGCACTGGGCGGAGGGAGGGAGAGATTGGGGCAGGCGGTGCAGGTAAAATACATTTACCTCAAACGTATTGAACACTGTCTTCTTCTCTACCGCCTCCAAAAAAAAAAAAAAAAAAACCGAAAAGAGTGACTTTTGAGTGGATATAGACATCCCAGCAACAAATCCCTCGTAGGCGTGCTGCTTCAGTCCAACTGAGATTCCTTGCTTGTTCGCCGACGAGATACCCAGACTTGTAAGCCGTTATGTTGTTTGGCGATAAGTTGCCCATGTCCGTAGTTTATTTATTCGGCGGTAAGTTTACCAGACCAGACCTATAGACCGTTCATTTGGCGGCAAATTAGCCAGACATGTGAACCGCTTGTTTGGCGACGAGTTGCCCAGGTTCGTAGATTATTCATCTGGCGTCGACTTACCCAGACAAATTCACATTCCACGCCAAGTCAACCATCCAGATTTTTGAATCCAGTCTTATTTCTCTACCTAGGCCGGCCGGCGCTCTTCTAGTATTCTATGACCATGACGTTGGATCCAACGTCATGGTCATAAAATCCGCCCCCCTTGTTCACCGTTCGCCGCCTGGTCTCCTATTGCCGTGCGTTTCACAGCCCCGTCCTCCCCGACAGCGTACTGGATGCCGCCGTGCGGGTCATTCCTCCTCCGCTCCCCTCCGCTCCCCTCCACTCCCCCTTGTGCGTGGCGACTAGGTTGACGCCTGGTCCCAGCCCCCTTACACCTCAACAGTGAAAAGGTCTGGGGCATCATCCCAGTAGGTCATGGGGATACCGTCATCTTCGGTATCCTTCTTCCCGTAGACGACGTCGATGGCGGCGTCGTCCTGGTCGCCGTTGGGATCCTCCATGAGATCGCCCGCGACAATATGCTTGCCGACATTCTGCGTCCAGTTGTTGATGCGGTCAAAGAATGCCTGTAGCTCTCGCAGGACGGAATCTCTGATCTTGAGGAATCTACCCCAATCCCCGTCGTCGACAGCCTGCATGGCGTCAAAAAACTCCTCCTTGACATCCCCAAGGTGGTTCGCGACTCGGTACAGCTCGTCGTACATGGCCGCCAGGTTATTCTGGGGTGGGACGTGCGACATCCAGGCCTCGGCCAGCTTCTTGCCGTAGTCCCCGGGCATGCCCGTCACGATGGCCAACTGGATGTCGCGAAAATGACCCAGCCATCCGTTGATTACGTGGGTCTGGGGGATGGGATCAACGCGAAAACCATTTAGCAGAGTGAATCGGATGAGACGAGAGGTCATATTGCCTCTCATGCTGGCATGGGGGATCCGATGACGAGGATCGATAATGTTGTCTGCTTGGTCAAAGTGCAAATAGAGACGCAGCAGGTTCGGGAGCGATTCGATGAACCTAGCAAAGCCACGAATCGCCTGGCGGGAAACGACAAAGCGCCAATGCTCTCCATAGACAGCGGCGCGGATCTGGCGAATAGCCTTGAAGGCGGGGCCGTGCTGGGTAGTCGCTTCGGGCTGGACATTGATGACGCCGAAATGGGTCCAGTTGTAGCGGGCCATGAGATGGTTCGACATGATGGTAACCGAAAAGTTGTTCTCGCCATACAGAATGGCACGGCCCTCGAGGTAAATCTGGCGGCAGGTGCTAAGAAACTGACCGGCGAGTTTCAAGCCGTTGGAGCGATCAATCTCAACGGTATCTTCGAAGGTAAACTCTCCCTCAACATCTTCCAGATCCTCGTTCAAAAAGACCAGACGGTATATGTCGTTCCGGAGCTCGGCAGGGAGTTTCAAAAAGGGAAAATATTTCTTGACCTGGGGTCGCAACGCCAAGCGGGTTCTGAGATCGAAGTGACCGCGATAAGCCCCGGCGCCGAGGTCCTATTAATATCGGTTAGTCCAGTCGTAGAAGAGGGAGCTGACAATAGCTGGGAGCAGGCATTAACTTACGGGAAGGTGAATGAATCCGTACGAAGACATTGTAAGTATTGCTCGGGAGTTTATTTGTGCGCTTTGAGAAGATGGCAAGTGAGATATCCACAGAGCAGCGAATGCGACTTCGTAAGAGAGAGCGACTTTGTGAGAGATACCGGCTTTGTAAGGGAGAGCGACTCCGCGAGAGAAAGCGGCTCCGCGACAGAGAGCAGCTTCGTAAGAGAGCGCAGCTTTGTAATAGAGAGCGCGGCTTCGTAAGAGAGACTGCCTTCGTGGCTCCGTAAAGAGAGCAGCGTTGCAAGAGAGAGTGTGAGTTTGTAGGAGAGAGCGCAACTTCGTAAGAGAGCGCGATGCTTGTAAGAGAGAGCAGCGCGGCGCTTGGAAGACTCTTGAACGGCGCCGAGCCAAGTTAGAGTTAGGAGGTGATTAGAATCAGGGGTTGGTTGGGTGGAAGGGAAGAAAAAGGTGATTCCAATTGCAGAATTGGTGAAGCGTGATGGATGAAATCCTTGCGCGAAGAGATCACGCTAGCAGGAGATCAAACCAAAGGCGAATTAACTTCGCAAGAGAGCGTAACCCTTATAAGAGAGAGCGGCGCCTGAAAGGCTCTTGAACGAGATAGCGGCGCTTGAAAGACTCTTGAACGACGCCGAGCCAAGTTGAAGTTAGGAGGCGATGAGAATTAGGGGTTCAAGTTGGTTTGGTACGAAGTAGAAGGGAAGAAAAGAGGCGATCCCAATCGCAGGAGAGGTGAAGTTTGAGAGACGAAATTCTCACGCGAAGAAATGACGCTAGCAGAAGCCCGATTAAACAAGAGGCAAGATGAATTGCGAAAAAAAAAAGGCACTCTCCTCAAGTTGAAGAAGAAGATTGATCTTGAAGACTTGTAAGATGGCCGATCGCAAGAAAGGCTAGAGTGTGATGGTCAAGCAAGCAAAAGGGATTCTTCGGCCCAATGTTGGTGGGTGGAAGCAATTTGCTTGTTGGTGGGAGAAAAGAAGAAAAGAGGAGACTGAGAGGAAAGGTGAGAAGGGATTTTAATAGTTGGGCAGAGAGCAGGTCGGGGACCAGCAATTGTGGTGCCTGCGCCAGAGGGGAGGTCAATAGTGAATGGGAGCAACACGTGATCACCACAGTGCTCACTGTGCTTCCAAGTAGAGGCCAGCACAAGAGCGCTGTGGCCGAACTGCAGAGAAGGTCTTGGAATCTTTGCAGGATGGATGTATTATTTCTCTCCAACGCGGACCTCTGGGGATCACATTTCCCAACAAGGACCACGGCACACGAATCTAGCAACTCAAGTAATCTTTCTTGGCCATTCAGGCAGGATTTCTGGGCAGTATCGGCAAACTCCAGGTTCCAGGCTGGTAGGGAGTGACATCTCATGTTCCATGGAAGAAGTGGATCAAAGGCTTCCCACACCTTGCTCAAAGAGCGGCAGGATTAATAAAGGTGCCGGGTCTTGTTCTTGTGACTTGATTCTCAAATTACGTCAAAAGCAAGATATCTACTACATGATAACTACACAAGAAGGGATTAATCCAGGTCTGGAAAAATGGAGAGCTCGATCGTGGCACTATCCATGCCTGCTCCCTCAGGAGTATCCTCGTCGTCAGTCGCCGCAACCTCGTCTGCAGCCGCCGTATCTTGATCCGCCATATCCTCGTCCTCAGACTCTGTATCCTCGTCTTCGATTGCTGAGCCTTCATCATCGATGGTAATTATCTCATCGCCGGCGTCTGTACCCTCGTCTTCCGTGACCACATACTCATCCCCAATGGTAACTATCTCATCATCGGAATTTGTGACCTCGTCATCAGCGAGGTTTCCCTCATCATCACTGGCAATGGCCCCATCTCCGCTCTCTGAGCTCTCTGACATGGAATCTGGAAACCAGATGCCCGGGGACCATGCGTCAAAGTCATCGGTTGTCACTGCCAGAGCTTCCTCATCCGTTGTCATTGAGTCTCTGGTCGACGTGCCATCAGTCGTCGACTTCTCCGCTTTTCCGTCCGCAGCAGTGACAGCAATATCCTCGCGGTAAATGGCGACTTTCATTTCCTGGAAGTACGCGACCGTACGTCTCATGACCCTCTTTCGACAGGACTTGAACGTGTCCAAGTCATCATCCTCGGTGGCTTTGATGGCATCTCTCATTATATGTGCAACATCCCTGAACGCATACAAGGGAAAGGTGTATTTCTCCAATATGATGAGCATTTTCGGGAGTGGATTCACCGGGTCGCTGCTTTTCCACTTTGTCGTCAGGAATTCTGTCACCTGGGGCGGCAAGCCCGTCACTCTGGCGTGTGTGACCTTTCGAACATCACCGATCCATGTGGTGATGGACTTGATGTGTCGTGTGATGTCCAGAGGCCCACGTCCTCCGTAGCCTTCCACGGCTACAGCGCCGGATGGAATGCCGTCTGCTGCGTCGTAGGATGCCACAAGTTCAAGGTGTAACTCGTGAATTTTGTCAAGGGAGCGAAAAAACGTAGACAGCGTCTGGAGAGGCTCTCGCACGTCACAAGCCCAATTCCAGCCCTCGGTGAGGAGGACGATGTGGACGTTTCGCATGAGCTTGCGGCAAGTAAAAGACTCGAAACGGCGGGCCTTGATGTCGATAGTTGGGAGATCGAAATCGTGTCCTGTGTAGGGATAGTTGACTCGGATCTCCCATGTGTTGCAGCCCCATAAGACCGCACGCCCTTCTTGGTACACCTGTCTGCAGACCCGGAGGAATTGCGAACTTAATTTACAGCTGCCGTTGCCATACGGGACTAGCCAGTATAGTTTAAGGTCCACTTTTATCAGCGAACCCTCGGCGACGAAGAGTTCGCGATAGATAAGATTTCGAATTTCTGCCGGCAGCTTGAACGAGCTGGGACGCTTTTGGGTCGTTAGAGAGGGCAGAAGGAGTGAGAGGAGGTAATTGCTTACCTGGATTGCGTTGACTGGGGAGCTAGATACAGAGCCCATTGTGAAAGAGGTGTTTTGTCCAGTGAGAAAGCGAGTTAGACCACGATCGGAAGTCGAAGTGAGCCTGGCTCAATCCCCAGAGAAATGAAAGAATTTAGAGCCGCGCTAGCGCTTGGAAGACGAAGAGACGGGGAGAGATTAGGAGAAGAGTCACTCAAGCTCTGGAGAAATTCAAAGATGAGCTTGAGAGGAAAAAGACTGCGGGTTTGAGGTCGTTGAAGCAATCAATCTTCACCCAGCTCGGCGCCGTGAATTCGAGAAGCGGGATAAAGGAAGAGAATCCTGATGTGAAATCAGGAAGAGATTTGTGGTTGATGACTGGAGTAGATTCAAAGTTGAATTTGTACCAAGGGCCTGGCAATTGAGAGTGGTGTGGAGGAAAAAGTGGGCAAGGTGATCAATTCACTTGGGTTGTTCCATTCACTCGGGTTCGTCCTATTCACTTGAGCTCGTCCCATTCACTGTGGCCCCACCCTGGTGACTGAAAATTCGTCGGTGTTCTTGCGTTGAATATGATGCCACGGCAATCCTGTCTGGATTTGTGAAAAGCTCCCTAAGTCACAATGCATCAATTGGTACTTAGGGAGCCACTCATGTCCAACCTGTGCTTTTCGTCATGGAATCCACATTTCTCATTTTTCCCGTTACACCCTCACCACCAACTTGCCCCCGCTGATCTCGCCACGCCGCATCCTATCAAGGCCCTGATTGACGCTCTCCAGACCTTCTTCGACATCGATTATGTCCGGTGGTGATAGCAGCTCCAACTCCAGCAGCCTCTCGAGCCAAGCGGAAAGCGCATCACCGATCTCGGGAACCTCGTGGAACAATTTGATGGGCACTGTGTGGAAAAACGCCCCTTCTGGTGGGTTTCCCTTGGGCAGCCCTGTCAGCCCAATCAGATGTGATGACAGCGCCAGTCGAGCCGAGTCATGGAGTGTTCCGGGCGGTGAGGGAGGTCCATCGACAAGCAAGTCATCGTCGCCTAGCGCCCGCAGCAGATGAGCGGCCGACTCGCGGCCGCGTGTGTCAATACCGAAACGCAATTTCCCCCGCAGGTTAGCACGGATAATGTCGACGGCACGGCTAGGGTCGTGGCTGTCGACGAGAAAATCGGTGCGGATGTGGGAATGGTTGGACAGGCGCACGCCATGCTTCGCCTTGTCGACAATGGCAACTGTGCGAAGACCAGCGAGCCTGGCCAACTGGATGGTGAGGTTGGCTGATGTGGATGACCCTCCCCATACGGCTAACCAGTCGCCCGCCAATGCTCTGTCATGGTTCTGGATACCCTCGAGGCACTCGCTCCGGATGTCATCTGCTAACACCGAGGGCGCCACCTTGCGGACCAGGCTGAATAGGTCCGGCCCATCCGCCACAGTCGAAAAGTCAACGCCCATGCATACACCCAACGCCAGCGCCGCCGCCACAAACGCTACTCCTAGCGTGGATCCTTCTTCGTACGACAAACGACGGGGCAGCCTCACGGTGTTGTAATCAAATGCCACCACATACTCTTGGTATGCCGCCTTGCGCAGATCGCGGTAGTCGGTCGAGATGACAAGCACCTGACCGGTCAGTTTGATTCCTGTTCCGGGTGAAAGCACACTTACCCGATCGCCAGCGTTGAGACGGGACGACCTCCTAGGCCTTTGAACAACATCGCCAGCCAATTCTCGGCCGGAGATGTAGGGAAGTTCGGGGATGGCAAAACCAAAGTCACTGTCGGAAGTTTGTCAGAGGGGCATATGGCATAAAAAAAGCCGCGAGTCGAAAGGGAAGAAACATACGGAGACTTCCAATCAATGGGGTTGAGTCCAATGGCCCGTGACTTAACCAGCAGTTCACTGTCTCCCTGGACCCGGGGTACCGGGTGGTCGTGGCTGAGCTGGTATGACTGCCGTGGGGCACGCAAGAGCAATACCGTCTGTATTTCGGGAACATCATACTCTGGTTGCCCAGGCTGTTGGGCCTGCTGCCTGATCGACTGAGGTTCCGCCACCGCCGCGTCTTTGGCCACCGGCTTGCGAATCTTGTGTAGCGACATTCTGCGGAGGAACGACAAACTGGTCATGGTTTCGTTTTGCTTCAACAACGGCAACCCGCCTAGGTAGTGAACGTGATGTACGATTCGACTCCTTTAAAAACGAATTCGGACTTAAGCAGAGGACGAATGACAGCAAGTCTGGTTAGCAAACATACAAATACGATACAACTTCCGAGTCTTGGTGTGCTTAATTACAAATTCGAAGCGTCGATTACGCCATCGTGAATGGGATCAATCCATAGGAGCTCTGCGTGTCGTAAGTGCTCCCTACTAGTCAACTGAGCCCCCACCCCCACCCATGTTGTGTGCTAGCCTGCTAGGCCCGCAGTCAACCTAGTCCACCAAGACTTTTAAGCCAGTTTCCCGGGCCCACCTTACTTGTCGTAGACGCCGGGCCATCGACGGTATCATCACCCCTTTTGATCACGCAATCCTCCCAAACACCGAACATCGGATCCGGAACCGCGCTCGCCATTCCTCTCCACAATTGCCGATCGGCCCGCGATCCGCCGCCTACCTATTCATGATCGTCATGTCATGTTCCGATATAAAGTCACCCAGCAGCGTGTTTACCGACCAAGATATTTACTGTCTTACAAAACACCACACCACCCCGTCCCATGTGCATTGACCCGCCCGCGTTGTTCTACATCCCGCAAAAGATCCTCCTCGTCTCGCCAATCTAAGTACCTCAGGTAGCTAGTATCGACGCATAGGTACCTTAGGTAGGTAACCCAGAATGGCGACCCCAGAAACCGAGACACGGCGGCCGAAAAAGAGGCTCATCGCCAATGCCTTTGTCATGATGTGTCAGTTGTCCTCCTTCCTCCCTGTTCTGGGGAACCCCCCCATGATATGATTCTGAGACAAGACACCCCCGACCAACCTAACACACGCATAACTGCATGCAGGTAGCGGCCATTTGTCGCCAGGGCTCTGGCGGCACCCTGATGACGAGTCCTGGCACTTTAACGAAGTCGAGCACTGGCTTGAGCTGGCAAAGACTTTAGAGGAAGCCAAGTTCCATGGCATCTTTATTGCAGACGTCCTCGGAGGATATGATGTCTACAAGGGCGGTCTCGAAACAGCCGTCCAAACCGGAGCTCAATGGCCAGTTCACGAGCCACTTTCCGTTGTTCCCGCCATGGCAGCCGCAACCAAGAGTATCGGTTTTGGTGTCACTGTGTCAACTACCTATGAACAGCCTTACCATCTTGCTAGGAGGTTAGCTACAGTCGACCATCTCACCAAAGGACGGTATGTAAATGGCAAACCCCTAGTCCCCCAGTGCCCCCACCCCCACACGAGACCACCTGCAAGGAATGCCAGCTAACGCATGTACGATGGGGCAGACTGGGCTGGAACGTCAGTATCTCGCGGCCAATCTCGGAATCTCGGGGTTTTGAGTGACTGACGACATTGTTTTAGATTGTCACCAGCTACCTCGACTCAGCGGCAAAGAATCTTGGGCGGACAGATCAGATTCCGGTAAGTCAGGGACTTCCACCACCCAAAAAAAGATGTGACTGACCAGAAGACACCAGCATGATGAGCGGTACGTCCAGGCTGAAGAGTACCTGAGAGTCATCTACAAACTCCTCCAGTCTTCATGGCGCGACGATGCTGTCCGATTGGATCGGGAGACGGGAGTCTTCGTCGACCCTAAGCTAGTCCGACAAATCAACCACAAGGGCAAATACTTTGACGTACCTGGCCCCGCCATCACTCTTCCCAGCCCACAGCGGACACCCCTACTCCTCCAAGCCGGCACGTCCCGTCCAGGCCGCCTGTTCGCCGCTCAACATGCCGAAGCCATCTTCGTGTCAGTCCACTCCCCAGCCGCCGTAGCCAAAAGCATTGCCGAGGTCCGCCAGCTCGCAAAAGATCAGTTCAACCGCGACCCGGCCTCCATCAAGGTGCTCGCCATGATCTGCCCCATCCTGGGCCGCACCGAGCAAGAAGCCCAAGCCAAGTACGCCGACTACCGCCGCTACGCCAGCAGCGAAGGGGCCCTCGCTCTATTTGGCGGATGGACAGGCATCGACCTAAATCAATATGGCGACGACGAGGAACTCCGCCATGTTGAGAGCAACGCCGTGAAATCAACCGTTGACGCCTACGCGCAAGTTTCACCTCCGGCCCCCCAGGGTCATGGGGGAAATGGAAATGAAAACGGAAACGGAAAATGGACCAAACACACTGTTGGCGAACACATTAGCATTGGCGGAAATGGCCCCGTCGTAGTGGGAACACCAGAAAAGGTCGCGGACGTGCTTGAACAATGGGTTAACGAAGCTGACGTGGATGGGTTCAATTTTGTTAGTCTTCATGTCTCCCATTCCCCTCTCCTCTCCCTCCTCCTCCTGCTTATTCTCTTTCTCCTTCTACTTCTCTTTCCAAGCATACATATATACTGACACCAAGCAACTAGGGGTACGCTCTCTTCCCACAATCCTTCAAAGATATCGGCGAGCTCCTCCTCCCGGAGCTGCGCAAGCGAGGCCTCTTCTGGGACGACTATGCCGTGCCCGGCGGCACCTATCGCGAAAACTTTTATGGGCAGGCCGGACAGAAACACCCACCCGAGTGGCATGTTGCTTCAAAGTACCACTGGCGAGCAGGAGTGCCAGCTAGTGAAGCGCCAGTTCCGGAGTAGTTACTTTACCCTAGGTAGCCGTGTGACAATACAATTCTCAATTGATAAATTTCGTTGTTCTGCTCATCTCACAACAATACCCAATCACGGAGGAACGCGGACAACGGCATCCAAAACATAATATCATTCAACACTGTATTACAACGGCCAACCTGTCTATTTTTCAGTCAGACATGCGTGGCCTAGCTGTTACTACATTGCCGGCTCCTTTTTCTTACACTCCGGGCACCCACCCGTGATCTGATCCCTGAGTAACCTTGCATGCGTTACCTTTGCCCCAACGAGATGTGGTCGCTGCTCCGCTACTGCGCCAAGGATATCCTCATCTACAGGCCTATCCGGATGTAGCTGCTCGAGGAGGTGCCGGAGATGGTAGACGTGACCGCAAGCAAACCCAACTAGTGTCTCCATCTCCCACTCTACAAAAGGCTCAAAGCACCGGGCACAGTGGCCCGGCTCCCATTTCTTCCCCCCGTGGGACTTGGGCTCCTCTGGGACCTCGTCTGGTTTCTGCGCCTGTACCGGGACACCTGTGGCCTCTATATCAACGTGGTCGGCCGCCCGCACTACCACCTCGAACTTGACACCCTTCCGCTGGCCATTGCGTAATTGGTTCTGAGCCGCAGCTACCTCGCTTCGTAGCACACGGGCGACACCCGAACTGATGCTGTATTGGATCTCATACTCTTTCATGATGTGCTTCAAACCTTCCCTAAGACCCTCGATCTCGAGACCCTCCGGAATGCGACGCACCAACCTTATCGGGTTGATCGCAGTCCCCACCTCTTCCAGCAGACCCCGGATGAAGCGTGGCTTATCCATGCTGTAGTTGAGCAGGTCCTCCCAGAGATCAGGGTCGTCCTGTTCCTTGGCAAAGGCGATGGCTCGACTCACATCTCCAAGTCGGTCGATGATTAGGAACAGCGCACGCTTCATCTGACCCGTCTTGGAGTAGAGGTAAACAAGTTCGGGGATGTACATGAACTGCTCGCATTCTTGGGCGGCCTTGTCAAAAGTATAGGCCGTCGATGTCTTGAGGAATTCCATGAGTAATGATCGATCGTAGGTGGCGAACAGATGGACGGCGAGATCGGCGAAGCCATCAACTAAAGTTTGGGTATCCGAGACGAGCCGCGCAAGCGATTCTTCGCCGTGTTCGTGGATACCCTCTCCGCGCCAGAGCCCACGCAGGTAAAAGAACGTGTATGTGTTCAGGTTCTTGGCTTGGAGCTGCTCGACAACCACCCCGGGCTTGACGAGTCCATGCTGCGCCTCATCAACAAGCAACTTGATGGCTTCCGATGTCGCCTCTTCGACCTCCTTGTGGGTCATGCTGCTCAAATGATCCTGCCGGACACGTAGACCAATGAAACTGGGAATGTCATCGGCAACGGCCTCGGCGAGATGGCTGTCCTTGATCAGCCTCATGGCCGAATCGGCATCTTGAAGCTTGATGAAGCATTTCAAGGCCTCCCGGCTGCGTCCATTGACCTCGTGCAGCCTAGCGAGACTCTCCATAATGATGCGCCAGTCCCGACCAACTTCGCCATCGTCGATGCTGTCTTCGCGAACCTCGCGATATTTGAGCTGATCTTCCAGAACGCTTGTGACAGTCCCAATATCAAATAGCTCGGGGGGCCACCTCTCCAGCAAATCTCGGAAACGAGGCTTGCTAATCTTGAGGTAGTGTGAGAGGATGATTTCATAGATGGTCGTAGGAATCGGTGGGCGTAATCGTTCTGTCGGGATGTAGTTGACAATTTCGTCAAACTTGTTGGCGCCGGCAAATCTCCAAACCCACATCTCCCATTTATCTGGCGTCCTGACGACCTTCCCACAGATCTCGCCTGCATGAACCCAATCCCCGGCTTCGATGAGCTGTTTTACCCAGAGCTCACCAATTCGCCGCTTCTCCTTTTCGGCAGAAGAGAAGAAGCCTTGCATGTTGTCAGCCACGGATGACATCTCGTCATAAAAGTCATCTGTGGTCTGCGTCTTGTCTGGTGACGAAGGCGCCAAATCAGATTTCTCATATGAGCCTACCGTTTCCGGATGCTCGTCGACTAGCTCCCAGGCTTCCTGATAACGGCAGTGGTCTAATAGCCATTGTAGATGGTCACTTAGGTCACAGCGCGTTGCCAGAACGCAGTCATATGGGCTGTGGATAAATATCTTCATACCAGGCTTCTCGAGCTGTGGAGGCATCGTCGAGCGGCCGCGGAAGGGTGCAGCGGACGCACTTTCGCCGCTGTCCTTGCTTTTCACGCTCGCGCCAGAGCTGAAAAGAAGTGACTTGGGATTAAGAGCGACATTCAACATGTCGGTTCCAAACCCGGCCAAGGTCTCGAGAGCGCCACGGGTCGATGTCGCAGCAGCCACATTTCGCGCGGGCAGCACACCGAGGTGGTAATCGTTCGAGGAGAGGCGCTCAAAGCGACTAACAATGAGGGCGTCAGTGTAGGCCTCATTGTTGGAGGTTAGATCGATCAGCCGTAGCTCGGGTTGCAAGCTGTTCTGCTTCCGTTGTATACCGCCCCGAGGCTCACTCCCGGTGGAGGTGGTTGATGAGGTATGTTTGTGACCGCGCACAGGGCTCCCCCGTTCCTCTTCGTCGGGTGTGCAGAAAGCAAGTACTAGCAGCAGATTCTGGGTATATAACGAGATGCCGGAAATGATGCAGTCCAGCCGAAGCCTAGAGAGTCAGCAGCGTCCCGGGCTTCAAACATCGGCCACTCACTTTTTAGCAATATCAGCCCGACCAGCGGACCTCTCGCTGGCGTTCTTACCAACACCGATGCCACCGGGGTAGACATGCATGATCCAAATAGTCCCCCCCCATCCAACAATCAGCCGCTCCACCGTTTTGTTGCTTTTCAGCTGTTGCTGTTTCAGCTTCTCAGTTGCTGGAGACTTGATAATGGAGTCTTGCAGCTCCTTTTGGGCTTCATCGGCCTCGACGGCTTGTTCGTCTATCCACTCCATGCGCCCCTTCCACACACCCGCCATGGTTTCCCATTCTTGTCCCAGAGGTTTGTCTTCGTGCCCGATTCGCTTCCACGCGTCGTCGGCATCAGCACTGTCGAGGTGAAGTTTTGTCCGCATAATCTTGATGCCGTACTCGTTTATCCAAGCAACGTATTTCCCCGACAAGGACCATTTGATTGTGTTGATAGTTCCTTCGCCGGAATGTAGGATAGTGTCCTTGCCAGTACTAGCCCCGACCATACCTCCCAGCCAACCAGCAGCCTGGGCAGCGGCACCCGTGGTCGTCGACGTGGACTTGCCAGCAGGCGCGCCAACCGTGAGGATGAGCTGGCCTGCAAGACCACCAGACAAGTACATCCGATCCGTTTTGTATTCCGGGGACAGTGCGACGGCTTGGATAGGCCGGGCAAAGTTTCGCAGCTGCACATCCTTCACGTCGACCAAAGACTGCACGCAGACGTTGCCGTCGATTGATGATGTTGCTATGTAGATGGCGTTCGATGGAGTGTTCGGGATCGCGTAGATGTCCTTTGGTTTTCGCGCAGCAGCCGCAGCTGATGCAGCAGAGGTTGAAGCAGGTTTTTCAGCCGTTCCTGTACTTGGTCGAGTCGGACTCGATACGGCATGGGCTGTCGATCGCGCGGCGGCTTCGGCTCTGATGTTCGGCAACGGGGGAGGGAAGGGGGAGATGGAGACGTTGGTGACCGATGCCGAATGTGCGGTATAGAAGCGCAATGACTGGAATGTCGGCAGTTGAATTACATTGATGCTGCCATTGTGTGTCCCGACAATCTGCAGTCGAGTCAGTCAAGGGGCTGGCTGGACGGTGGGAGACGCGGCGCCAACCATTTTATCGCCCGCAACGAGGAAGGAGCTTGTTGAGTTGCCGTTCCTATATACTGAGCTAAGGTGGGGTGTCAATCGAGCATATTTGAACTTTGGTTCTTCATCCTCTTCATCGTCATCGTCGTCGTCGTCGTCGTTGTCGTCTTCTTCGTCTTCGTCCTCTTCTTCCTCTCCCTCTTCCTCTTCCTCTTCCTCTTCCTCACCCCCATCCTCATCCCCTTCCCCTTCATCCTCTCCAACATCATCCTTCACTTGGCTCCCCCTGCCTGGGGCGCCCAGAGCTAAGCCCTCGGTCGCCCCGTCGTCGTTGGCGATCGGCGCCTCGCTGTCAGACGATGAAGATGTGTCGGCATTTTCGTCGCTTGCTGTGGCGTTCGCAACCACCACGGCTCTCGCATCATCAGGTGTTTCCCTATCGCCTGTGTCCGGCGAGCCTTCCGTCATGTTTATAGGATCAGCGATAGAATATTCATGGCCCCGCAGCACATGCACTGGTGACGAGCCCTGAGTCGCGTTTGATGGGAAGCTTGGAGAGCTACGTCAGAGCCCTAAATCGAGACGATTCAGGCCCTTGCACAAGCTCCCAGGCGACAGCTCCCCTTGAGCCAATGAATGGCTGCCCCTCAAGGATGTGGGGCCTGCACGGCTGCGGCTAACGGGGCCGCAGCGGCGCGTCCAACGCGCCTTCTCCAACGCACCCCTCCAACCGCAAAGTCGAACCGAGCAATCGATCGGAGGATCACAAGCTTTGGATCTGATAACTCAGATTTCTCCCCTCGCCTTTTGCTGGCATCAAGCGGTGATCATGGCTTGGCTAGACCAACACTCTTGATTTTCCCCTTATGGCGTCGGTAACTTCACTCGGGGTGCACCAACCCATCAGTCTCAAACATGCAATTGACGAAGGAATTCTCCCGCCCGATGCGCCCCCTTCCTCGTATACGTGGGACATTACTGTCGACAAGCAGGACGGCGTTGAGTACGAGGACGAGCTTCTGATCACCGAAAACTGCGTTTTATGGTCTCGTGGTGGAATATTCCGCAAGAGTTTCAAGTCGACCATCGAAAACGAAACCGTCACCCAGGCCCTCCTCACCTACTTCCCCACTACCGCCGATGGGCAAAATGCCCCTGAAAAGCCAGAGTCAAGCTCGGTCCCCGGTCTCCCGCTCTCGAGGGCCCTAGTCGTCTTCCTCAAAACCCAAGCCCACATATTCTTCCTCTCTGGAACCAGCCATGTCGTCCACATGCCATTCGAGGTCGAGTCGGCCTGCGCAGCCCCCTGCGGCATCATAATACAGCGGAAAGCAAAGGGGGGAAGCACAGGGGCAATGTCTCTTCGAATGCCGAGAGTACCACCCAACTCGTTCGTCTCGTCGCAGACATCCACCCTTCACCCTCCGGTCCCCAAGTTCGCCGAGTTCTCGACAGAACGGTTGGGTAAGCCAAAGCCGCTTCCCCTACGACTTTCATCCACCCTGGAAAACATGTGGCAGCCATCGCTAGAAACCCCAGACAGTCGATGGCCGCGCCTTGTTTGCCTGACCGATCCCCTGTTGGAAATTGGATTAGTTGTTACCCAGCCAGACAGACCGCCGACCGCCGACCGCAGGAGGAGTGCAAATGGGTCTTTGTTCCTCAACCCGGCAGACGAGATTCTCCACATCCAGGAGATCAAGATAGGAGACGCGAAGATGAACTTAGCCGTGACTGTCAACCGAGAGGCAAGTCTTTACACGGTGTGGCGGCTCTCCTACCTCGAGAAAGATGACCCATTTATCGGGAAGCAGAAACCTACCAAGCCAAAGTCTTCCCGAAGACGAAGCTCACTGGCTCCTGGCCTAGCTAGTGGTACAGCTACCCCGTTACATCCACCTAGGGAGAGCTCCGGTGGAAACCTTCCCGTCAAAAAGACGAGGAAGAGCGTTAAAATTGACGAGAAAGCCAGCGGCGTCCTGGACAATGCCCTGAGCTCGCTGGATCCCGAGAAAGGGAACGACGCTGCGAGAAGACGGTCGGGGCGGGTGAGTTCACTGCTCGCGCGAGCCGATCTTTCAGCCTCACAAGAGAGGACAACCTTTTCCGAAGCGCCGCATCCCTCCCAAGGAGGAAGGAGAGCTGAATCGCACGGCAGCCAGCGTGGACGGCTTAGTGGTGGCTTTGGCGCTCCAGGCTTCAGCGGCACCTTTAACCACAGCCTCATCAGCCTGACCGAAGCTCCTGTCGATAATCTTCTCGAGGAATTACGTGCAGGCGGAGACTTTGAGGGATTCCACGACATGGGACTGGACGACAACGACTTTGATGGTCTTACCCACGAGATGCTGCTCACAAAAATCCACAGCGTCCCAATGGACAACACCAATGTTCGGTACTCGCTCTCAAGTCAACCCGCCCGTACACAATCCAAAGTATTTGTTTTGGTTGGACCGCCGACGGCAACAGACGACCAGGGCCGGACTGTCTTGCTGGTCGGCCTGCAAGACCCGGTAGACAAGAGGTTACAACTGCTCACCCTCTACGCGGAGAAGAAAGCTGGTCGCAAGTCAGATGTAGATTCGCTCAATGTCATCTTTGGGGAACTCCGGCGCGTTCAGAGCGTCGTCGATTCATGCAAGCTTTCTGATGGCGAGGAAACTGTGGTTATTCTGTCCGAAGACAAAACAGGACACCGAGGGCTTAGCCTCCAATCACCATGGGGCAAGGTAACCAAGATATCGCTTCCCTTGCTGTTCCTCGACAATCTCAACAGTCTAGAATACGAGGGCCAGTACGCAATAAACAAAGAGATTCGTGGGCGCCGCTCAGTCACGATGGGTGTTAGTGGCGCTCGGATCGAGACCCTCACCAATCCTCAATCACACGGCGTTTTAGATCTGCAAGACAAAGATGGCAAGTTTCATCGGGTCCGCATAAAGCTTTGTCCATCATCCCAACAGGTTCGCCAAGCATTGACTGCCTGTCGGAGCGTACTGCCATCTTCCTATGCCGAGAGGATGCTGGCTGGCTGGTGGCATGTCATGCAGTGGTTGCAGGTAACGAAGCCTGGGGGGCTCAGCTATATGCCAGTCGACGCTGAGTGGGCTGCTTTCGTTATCCTCATTCTAAGCAGTTTCTTGGCTCTGAATGACGACAGCGTCAAGGTCCCTCGTAGCAGGGCGTCTTCACATACCAAATCCGCCTGGGAGACGATGCAGCGACATGCTGCTCCTAGCTCAGCAGCCTGTCCGCCGTGGACGCGGAACAAGGGGTGGCAGTGGATGCTTGACAAGGGCGTCCTGGAGCCAAGTAGCGACCCAGAGCAAATGATTCCCAGAAGTTTCATGTCTATCCATACTGATCTCGCTAAAGAGTACCTCAAAACTGCGGATGGGCTGGTCGCTTTCGGCCCTGTCGGGTACCTTCCCACTGCCGCGGGTAAGGATCGAGAAAGCCGCGAGACTGCGGCTTGGAGCATGATGCTTGCCCTGCACCTCCTCTTGGAAGAACAAAGATTGTCCATATTAGCGCCAGAGGAAACATCCCCCGGTTCAACCGAGTTGAGGGCTCTGCTCTGTCACCTTGCCAACTGGCTGAACTGGGCACCATGGCACCAGTCGTACAAGCTTGGAATGCAAGCCGATTCAGATGATTCCGACCGAGGTAAGTTAGTAACAGGTGGGACGTTTTTGGATAGAACTAACACCAAGCAGGGATATTACATATCCGGCAGCCTACTGGCTATTACTGTGTCCTGTCTTGGGTTCAAGGACATCTCGCTGCTAACCGCGGCACCCAGTTTCCCACGTTAGCCGAGGTTTATGCGGCTGCAGCCCCTGACAGTTCATCCGACAGCCCCCGAAAACCACTCTGGGAGTCCCTCACGCCCCGTACCCTCATCTTCGAGAAGCTTTTTCGGCGTCTAGGCAGTGTGAAGAATCATATTGAGATGGTCGTGGCAATGCACGACTGCGGCTTCACTCCTCAGATCCTTGAGACACTGCCAGAGGCCGTCTGTATCCCTCTCCAGGACGTCATATTCATGTGCCAGCCGAATCCACCCTCATCGTGGTCAAAGAGCCTTCTGACGTTGGTCAATCGTGCCGATGTTGGTGGTGCGTTACGCTCCTCCGACACATGGCGGACCACTTCCGACCTCCAAACCCCCAATCACACGGCGAGGTGGGACTTCCGCATGATATGCCAACATCTGGATGACTTCAATGGTCCAACCGAGGAAACAGAGGGAACAGAACGCCAGGCGGTGGTCAGGTCACTTTTCCGGGAAGACAGGAGGCTCAACGAGGCACAAAATCTGCTGTCAGCCACCAAGGCTCGTATACTCCGTCTCGAGCCTAGGCCGGAGTGGACAGAATCCGAGTACCTAGAACGCCAGAAAGAGCTAGCAACCACGGCTGCAACCGGTACACTTGCAATTCCTGCCGGGCGTGGTCTTTTGTACTACGCGCTGCGGTTCCCTTTACTCACGCAAAAGTACCACATCGGCGGGTTCAACCTCACCTGTATTGTCAAGCCCCCGAATAACACGGTCAGCGTTGACAAGACGGCGTTTACTGAAGAAAAGATCAATTGGGCCTTCTTCCACCAGGGCGTTGCCGGTGGACTTGCCATATCGCCCCAAGCCAAAGGTATCGATACATCGTGGATCCTGTACAACAAACCAGGGCAGGATCTCAGCAATAGACACGCCGGTTTTCTACTGGCTCTAGGTCTTAACGGGCACCTGAAATCGGTCGCCAAGTGGGTCGCCTTCAAGTATTTGACACCCAAACACACAATGACTTCGATTGGCCTTTTGCTTGGGTTGGCCGCTTCCTACCTAGGTACCATGGACTCTCTCATAACCCGTCTCCTCTCTGTGCATGTCACTCGAATGCTGCCCAGAGGAGCCGCGGAACTGAACCTCTCTAAACATACGCAAACAACTGGGGTCATGGGCATTGGGCTCCTCTATTGTAACAGCCAACATCGGCGGATGAGCGAGATTATGATGTCGGAGATTGAGCACACTGAGGATGTCGAAGAAGAAGACCCGTTACGTGACGAAAGCTACCGCCTCGCGGCCGGCTTTGCCTTGGGCTTCATCAATCTTGGCAAGGGCGGCGATCTCAAAGGACTGCGCGATATGCGTCTTACTGAGAAGCTGCTGACGATAGCTACAGCAACAAAACAGGTGGAATTGGTTCACGTTCTGGACCGATCGGCCGCCGCCGCAGTTGTCGCTATCGCCCTCATCTTCATGAAATCCGGGGACCACATTGTTGCTCGCAAAATCGACGTACCGGATGCGGTGCTGCAGTTTGACTACGTGCGGCCTGACATCCTTCTCCTCAGGACAATGGCCAAGAATATCATCCTTTGGAACGACATCGACCCAACATTTGACTGGATCAAGAAAGGGCTTCCATCCGATTATAGACCGCGATCAAAGCTTACAAATTTAACCATGCTGCAGAGCAAGGATTTGTCTTTCTTCTCGATTCTCGCCGGACTATGTTTCGCTCTTGGCTTACGATTTGCCGGCTCTGCCAACACAAGAGCCAGAGACCTACTAGTGCACTATCTAGATCAATTCATCCGGATTGTCAAGTTGGCCCCGGGCAGCTTTGATACCGAGCTGGCCCGAGGCAACGCGCGGATGTGTATGGACACGCTCGCGTTATCGTGCGCCATGGTGGTAGCTGGTACCGGTGATCTCGTGGTTCTCCGCCGCCTCAGGGCGCTGCACGGCCGCGATGACGCTGTCACAACTTACGGCAGCCATCTCGCTGCACATCTCGCCGTTGGCTCGCTGTTCCTGGGCTGCGGCACGGCGACATTTGGAACAAGTAACCTGGCGACGGCGGCTCTCATTGTTGCTTTCTACCCTCTCTTCCCAACCAGCGTCCAGGACAATAGGTCACACCTCCAAGCCTTCCGACATTTCTGGGTCTTGGCTACGGACCCGAGATGCTTCGTCACAAAGGACGCTGTGACCGGTCAACCGATCAACGTCCCCATACAAATCAAGCTCAAGGCCGGGTCACCATCTGCTCTTGCAGCAGATTCGTCTCCAGCTTCAACAAGCCGCGAAGCGGTGGTTATCCGAAGACAAACACCATGCTTGCTCCCGCCACTCGACGACGTCTCTAGCCTGCGCACCGATGCAGATGCCCTAGGTTACTGGAATCTCACGATTGATTTTGAACGATCACCACACCTTATCGAGGATTTCCAGAAGAACCAATCTGTTTTCCTGCGACATCGGCCCCCGCACGAGAACCCATATCCCGCGACTCTCCGTGCCCTTGCTGGCAGCGAGGTCACGGCAGATCGAGAGCCGTTCGAGTGGGTGTTTGGTCTAGGTGCGCTCAAGGGCCTGACACATGCTGAGCGAGCCGTTGTGCTGGATCGTCTCGGTTCTGGCAGTGGGGTGGGTGAGGGAGAGTGCGCGAGCACAGCCGTTGACGCTAAACTCGTTCTCCAAAGTGGCCTTGACGGCTGGTCCCGCGATCGACTGTTGGGTCTCAAATTGCTGTTTGAGTGGGCCGATCGGAGGCCGGCCCTGGTGAGCGCCATCAATGCTGCGGCCGCGGCAACAACTGCCAGCACCGTTGAGCAGCCGGTGGCTGGAAAGGGGAAAGGAAAAGCTTCGAGCTCCAGGAAGGGTAAAAAGAAGGTATCCCTAGAGCCCCCAGTGGAAAAGATGCCCGAGCTCGAAGTTGGCACCCTCGAGAACGGAAACGGATGGTGGTTACGGGACAGTTTTATCGAGGAGTTGAAGGGAATGGCATGGCTTGCTGGGCGAGAGGAATGAGTAATGCATTACGATATCACGCACGCAAGGGCTATTGTTCGGCGCATGGAGACTAGGCTGGGTCAAAAGTTTATACTAAATGTTAATGAGAATAACACTTGTGGCTTTCTATACTATGCGAGGTGCTGCGCCGGACCGCCGACGGCTGTTGCAGCTGTCAAAGTGGGCCCAATTTTTTTTACAGTATGGGGGGGCGCTTTTCACAGTACGAGTAGACATACTCTTTTTATTTGGGTTATGTACAAAGAAGTGGTGGGCTTGGAGGATTTACGAGGCCAGTCCGGGACGTCCAGGCTCATCTACCGTCAACGAAAGACGATGGGGATCATCGGCCAGCTTGGGGAGAAATGACTCCGCACTGCTTGGTCCAACAGCCCACGGTCGAGGCACGTTCACTGCATCTTTCTGCCAAGGTCCGGGGAAAGGAAAGTACTGCTTCCGCTTGCGCCGGAAGAGCTCAATATCAGCCTTGTCCACGCCAACGTCGGCGAGACATTCATCCCAAGGATAAACCTTCCCCCGTCCGGTCCGCTGGCACAAGTATGAAACCATGCTCCGGATCGTATCGTCGCGCAGAAACACTGCCTTCTGCACCAACGACACGCAGATGCGAGCGAACGCCTTTAGTTCTGCTGGATCCAGCGTGGCCTCCAGCAATCGAACCTCCAGCGCCGCCTTGCCATCACGGACCTGGACGGCCAATCCTAGGGTCTCATCCGTACCCCGATGCCGCAACAGGCTATCGAGGTGTTCCACCGTGCTCGCCGCCACCAGTGCCATCATCGGCCGGAACTGCTGCTCGGGAATGTCCCCTTCCGCCCCCTTTTTCTTGCTCATCTTCCCCAGCAGGGTCGCCACCCGCTGCTTAAACTCGGGGTCCCGAAACTGTCCAAAATACAGCAGATTATCGGGCCAACCCCCTCGCGGATACAGCAGCTGCTTACGCGTCAGATGAGACCGGCGCTGTACGCTTCCGCACCCAACGCCAGACCGCATACGGTACGGTGCACATACCATCAGCAGCGTGGGTTCCAAGAGCCAGAACAGCACGGCGGCCTTGCGAAGGGATTCGATGCTTAGACCGTCCTTCTGTGATACCGTCACACGGGTCTCACAACCGGTGTTGAACCGGATCCGCATTCCTTCCCGGGTACTTTCGCACGCGGCATCGATCTCGGTGGCCTCTCGAGCTAGAGCAGATACACCGAGTAGGGGACTACGCAGGCGGACCGCCGCCCAGTCATATGAAGTCATAGGCGGGAAAGACCAGTATACGGGAGCGCCTTTGGTACCACGGAGGGAAATATCCGGGACGATAGACCGGGAAGCGGGCCGGACAGACCAAATGGGTCGGAAGGTTGCCTCCTCGGTTGCAGGGGATGGTTCATGTGTAGGAAGGATGTTGTTGAATGTTTGAAGCAGGGCAGGGGAGGGATCTACAGGGAAACCGCCCTTGTAAGAGCGTTTCTGCGTCAGCGAGCTGGTGCGTCCAAAGGCGCGGGGGTCGGAAGGGTGGGCGTCGTTGGGACCGTGGGGAACGAGCATGTCAATGTCGAGGGTGAACGACATGGAGCGTTCCTGGAGGTAAATGGGAACATGGCAGCCGTGGGTAGGCATATTGGTTGTTATTATTCTTGGGGAACTACTGGAAATGGTCGTTACAACGTAGATTGTGTCGGAGAACCTTGAAGCTAGCGTAGCTAATGAATCTATGCTTGATGTTTTATTGCAGGCGTCTGTCTGGTATTGACATCAGCCCGAATCTACCATCTCGCCTTTTTAATGTCACGCCAAACTTGGGTGCCTCTTCGAAACGAACTAAGCTGCTGTGCAAATCCTCGGCTAACTAGTTGCTTTGTTTTGTCTTTGATCGGGAGGTCGAATATCCTCGGAGGCTAAGAAACCAAATCATGCCGCTTTGTCAACCCTCTTCTCCACCACATGACCGCTGTCACTTCAGCTGTTGACTCGGCGAGTAGAGTGAACCATGTCAAAAATCATAACCTTTCATGATCGCCCAAGGTAAATTTACATCGCTGAACCTCTCCGGCTCGGGACGCCATGCAGTATCTGTCTATTTCCCCTGGCCCATTCGTCCATCATAGACCGAAAACCATTGCCTTTCCTTTGCTCACAAACCGTTTCGCAAGGATGCCCGCTTTCATGTCTCCTTGTCAAGACTCGACCGTGTCCTTTCGGACCATCACTTAACTCTATTGAGAATCAATTGTCTCGTTGCCCGTTTCCTTGGTTCGGTTTTCCTCAGCCTTGCGCCATTCCGCGTCCATCCCTACAGCGTGTTCCTATCTAGCCACTGCTGCGCTGAGCACCTGTGTCCGGAAGAACCCGCCCTTCGTCCTCTCAATGACCTGCTGGTAAACCGAGCTCGGCGGGTGATTCATGACGACAGTGCCTTCTTTGTAGTCGATCTTGGCATCCAGCCGAGTGTCGCGAATCAGGTTGACAATCCACTTCTCAGCATCATCAGCGTTCAAGCCCAACCGCGCACTCAGGTCGTTAAGTGATATGCGGGAGTGGATCTTGCAATAGCTTTCAAAGATGAGATGCCGTGCCGAATCCACAAAGTCGTCAGCATGTGCGACTAGAAAGAAGTCGGTCCTGAGGACTTCCTCAGCAAGCACAAGTTGCTGTTGGGCCCCCTCAAAATCAAAGTCGATGCAGAGGGCGTGGACGAAGCGGGTCACAGGGTCTTGGTATTCGTAAGCCTCCTGCTTGACGATACGGACAATATCCTTCATTTGCTTCTGCTGGACGCCCACGTTCTTTGCGCGACCCCGGTTTGTAATGACGGCGACAGTCAGGTAGCGAAGGATCCAAGGGCAGCTCGCTTGGATTGTATTGATGTAACCAGCGTTGAAGAAAAGATCAAGGAGCGACTCACGCGCCTTGTCGTAGTTGAAGAGCGGGAAGAGCGCCCAGTGAATCAACGATGTCCTGTGCTGCAGTTGAGCGAGTGGGTTGTTAGCGAGCTTGGAGTCGATAATCTCCCGGACCTTCTGGAGCTCCTCCAGGGCGGTTTCCCAGCTCATAGTGAGAATCTCGCATGCTAGCCGGCCCCAAGTCGCCCACGATACTTTATCGTTATCAGTTGAGAGAACGCGGAAACGATAGAGGGTTACCGAGGCGTCGCCATAGCTACCACAGCTATACTGAAGGTTGCCGTAGTCGTATAGCGCGTTTACCATCTCGATAGTCACCTGAGTGCCAATGTCAGAAAAAAAGCCCAGCCCAGCCTTGCAGGGGCGCTCACCTTATGGTCGTTCTTCAGGAACTCCAAGTTGGCCACCTTGTCGCTTCGGAGGTTGCTAACCACGTCCTCCCGCCCAAGTAGCTCCGTGAGCTTGCCCGTCTCTTGCTCAAACTTCGCCAACTGACTGAAAACCTTCGCTTTCCGCTCATCGTACTCAGGGGGTGCATCTTCTAGTCCCTGAAGCTCGCAGTACAAGTTCGCGACGTAGTCGGTCATATCTGTCTTCTTAAGCAGCGCGAACTTGGCTTCGTTAATTTCGCGCGCCTTCTTCTCGTCCAAAATATGGCCCGTCTCCTCGTCGACAAGTTGGCTGGCGGCGAACTCGAGCAGGGGGAAGATCATGTGTCTGTCAAGGTGCGGGGCGAGCTTGGGGAGAAGATGGTAGTTTGCGGGCGTGGCCTCGTTGGCCTCGCCATTGGCGGCGGTTGTAGACATACTAGCAAGTTTGCTCGCGGATTTCGACTTCGGATTCGATACAGAATCTTGTGCGCAAAGCTGGCAGCGACGTGTTGTACGTGATGGAGAGATGAGAGATCCGACCGCCTAATTTTCTTTGGAAGCCTCCGTCTGTGAATCTTTGGTGGGGTCGAAAATGCGTCAGGTGGGTGGCAGCCAGGGCAGCTGAGGCAGCTGGGATAGCAGGCGGTCAAAGATTCTGCCAGTGATAAGTAACGCACAGACCATGACCTGTTCCGAGGTCGAGCGACGCGCCGAAAAAAGGTAACTTTAGTATCTTGAATTATCAGCGAGTTCCTTCCACCAACCTCTCACCATGTCCCATTTACTCCTTCGGTCAGCTGCGGTACGGCGATTCATTCAGCCCGCGAATTGCCTGCGTACTCTCACCACCGAAGCCCACTCATCCGAGACTCCAACCGAGACAAAAGAAACAACAGCTCAGAGCAGACCACCCTTCCTCGTCTCCCGGACATCATCGGGCAACTTTCCAGTCTACCATCTCGCGAAGCGAGGTGGCAACTATAAACTCACAGTTATCAAGAAGATTGAGGGAAACAAGCAAGCACTACGACAATCCCTGGTTGAAGAACTCGGGTTAGATGATGCGCTGGTCAAAGTTCTAGTACCGACAGGGCACATTGAGGTGAAGGTGGGCTTAGAATTGCGGTTTGGCAGCTACACACGACTAACGAGGATAGGGCGGATACCACGGGAACAAAATAAAGACCTGGCTTGAACAGAAGGGATTCTGATTCCGACGAGAGGACCAAGACGTCATAACAGTCCTGGCAGAGAGGCAAGAAATCTCAGGCCAACAAAATGCCACTTGCATGCTTGAGAATTTAGAACGTGGCCGCTGCCACACGGAAACTTTGTATAAATACTGTAAAATACAAGCCCATCAATGCAACCGGTCAGGCACATGACAGACAACACGCTTCATACATATCCTGCAAACCGCATGCTAAAGAAAGTGTACACGAAGCAGTTTCCCATCCCAATGCGCCGTATCAGCTGATGATACTACGTCGCTACGATTCTTTGCCCGCCCAATTTTGTTCACTCACCAAGACTTGGCCATCCAACTCCTGTACACAAACTCATTTGCAAACGCCAACACCATTCAAGCACTTTAGATCAATCCCTCTAACCGCCCCCACGTCTAGGCCTCTAAGCTGGCGTATGCCACCAGGTCAGCCAACATGCCTTCTTTACTCCACTCAGGCGCCTGCATCTGCAAGGCCCCGAGTACGTTCTCTTTGCCTGGCAACGCAGCGGCTGGTATGCTGTTCTCACCCGTCGGATTGCTCGGATCGTGTGCTTTCTCTCCTAGCCGCCTTAGGATACTCACCGCGAGTCTGACGATATATACAAGCTCGGAATCCCGCCTTGGTTGGCTTCGAGGATGGCCCATCCCATGTCGCATTGGCTGTCCTTCGAATTGAGCACTCAACTGCCGAATGAGGTGAAAAAGGTTCTGTGCGAAGCCATTTCCAGACGACAACCAAGCACGCGCAATTCCTATCTCATATCCGGGCGCCAGGGACGAGAGAATATCAGCCGCCAACAACCCTTGCATCAGGAATGGTTTTCGGACTTCGACGAGAGGTGGTAAGTTTGACGGGCGGGAGTCGTACGAGTCGACGAGACGAGGATCACGGTCGGGCATGTGCAGCGATACGTTGCTTGGAGGGGGTATCGGCGAGATGGCAAGCGAGAAAGTCTTGGTGAGCAGTTCGCATGGCGGGGATGAGCTGGCGTCGGCCGCAAAAATGTTGCGATAAAACGTCCTGTTAGGAACATCTCGCGCTAACAACTTGGCCATGGCGTCGATGGCGTAGGGAAGGTAAGGCTGCAGGCCTGGTTCGTATGAGGAAAAGTAGAGCGTCTCGCCGGACATGACCGGAACCGGCGAGGGGGCGAAGGCAAGGAGAAACTGGAGCAGACAGAATGCTTGCTCTCGGCCAGGTATCACTACCTCGGCAGCAATGTTAGACAGCAACATCACAATATCCTTCATCAAATCCAAAGTGTCCCTGTGCGTGCGCATGAGCATCTCCCTAGTCCCGAGATATCTGATCACAACACAAAGGAACCTGATAACAGTTTCATCGGCGAGACATTTTTGGTTGAGGGGGAAATTCGGGTCGGATAAGTTGCGTAATATGGTGGTGATACATATTAGCCTCTCGACAGCGCAGTCGAGGTCGTGAGCAGGGGTGCCGATGAGGGTGACTTTGCGGAGTGCGAGCCTCTCGACCCTGCAGGCTCGTACGACGTCCTCATACAGAGGAATTGTTATTTCATTGGACGCTTCTTCCGAATTTTCGGCCAAAAGATCGGCTTGCTCTTCCGCACACTCTACCAGTGTCTCCATGAGATCGTCGCAGTACTGAAGATCAATTGGCGGGATAGGGATGTGATTGTAATGATCGGTGCTTGATATCGATGCTAGTGTGTCGAGAGCCAAACGGACCTCGCCGTGAATGCCAGACTGAATACTCTTGGTGAGGGCGTGGATATCAACTACGCCAAACTCAATGGGGGCTGGGACGTCGACTTTGCTGCCGCGTAAATCCTCAGCAACCTTTGTGATGGCTTTTGTGTCAACACCACCCCAGGTAGATATCTCGCGCGAGCATGGCATGTACTCGTCTGGGTGGGCGGCGAACGGAGCTGGGAAACGCATTGACGCAGCGGTATCGGCTGGCATTCCTTGATTTTCTGGATGTGCCGATCCAGGTAGTGACAGAGACCCTGGCTTATTCTGCGCCGGCGAGCCTAGCGAGAAATCTTCGCCCGTTGGCGTCTGTTGCACACTTCTCGACAGGCTATTCCGCGAGTGACCTGGGGTGCCTAAATGTTGCTGACCTGGAGGGTGAGGTCCTGGGAATCCGTTCGCATTCGTGTGGTGTCCAGGCTTCACTGGAGACGGCATAGGACCCGGTAGTGCCTGCCCGCCGGGCATCATCTGTGGAGTCTGCTGTAGATGCTGCGCCGGTGTCATCGACTTTGTCGGGGTCGACTGCGCCATGTTTTGCGCATTCGGCATGTTGGGTTGCTGTTGTTGCGCCCGCATTTTGTACATTTCTTCGAATTTAAACAAATTGCGTTCGTAGATTGCCTTGAACTGCTGCGGCGCTGTTGGGATTTGATGAGGAGGATACCCGAGCGCCATCGCGACCTGCGGCCAACCATTCGACTGTGTGACGAGGCGGTATCCTCCCAGCTTATTCGACACAACTTGGAAGAGGCTGAATAGGTTGATGGGGCGCCCTTCCACAAGCGGGTTGTTGTCCAACTGAAGGTTACGCGACGCCATAAACGCTACCAGGTTCTTCATAAACTGCTCCGGGGGTTGCGCTCGTCCCATCTGCTGTTGCTGAGGTGCCCCTTGTTGTGGCCTCATTCCACCCTGCTGCATCTGTCCATTAGGCATCCCTTGCCTAGCTGCCATCATGTTCATATTCCTTTGCGCAACCTGTGCCTGGCTGGCTTGAGCATGAGCCTGAGCCTGAGCCTGTGCCTGCGCCTGTGCCTGTGCCTGTGCTTGTGCTTGGGCATGAGCCTGAGCTTGAGCCTGCGCCTGCGCCTGCGCTTGAGCTGGCGGCATCCCGCCGACCTGAGCCTGGAACATATTCTGCGCGGCTTGCTGTTGCATCTGCATGTTCGACATGTTCGACCTTTGCGCTTGCTGCATTTGCATCTGGTACAGCAACCTCTGCTGCTGTTCCATTGGGATTGGGTTTCTCCCTTGACCAACATTCTGCGAAAACATTTGGCTCGGCATTTGACCGGCCATCTGGTTCGGTATTTGCGCTGGCATCTGCGACATTTGACCCATCTGCTGCGGCATCATCTGTCCTACCATAGGATTCGGCGACGGCGACGGCCTCGCTGGCGATTGCCCTGGCGTGAACTGAGGATTAAAGTTCTGTTGGAAGTTTTGTTGCATGAACTGCTGTGGAGTCGCGGCGTGCTCGGGGGGGATTGGAGATGGCTGGGGGGGGAATTGTGGTGCCGCAGGCGAGAAGGGGTGCGGTGAGGTCGTCGACACTCTCTGGGGTACGCTACCTGGCCGCATTTGGTTCGCCATAATGGGCGACGGTGTCGCATTCGTGGAGCCATTAGGTTGCAAATGCGGATACGGCGATGGCTGGCCTGTCTGTGTCGGCTGCATGCCAGGTTGCTGAAAGCCTGGGAATTGAGATCCCGGTGTCTCGGCGCGCGACGTCGGCAACATGCCGGGGGCTTGTCGAGGAGACTGGCCGATGCTATCCTCGCGAGGTCTCGGTCGCTTTGAAGGGATGACCGAGTTGGTCTGGTACATGGGGTTCGTTGAAAAGCCTGGCGAGGCATTGCGCATCGGCCCATTCGGCATGATTATCTGTTGTGGGTTCGCGAACTGCGAGCTGAATTGGGCAGGATTGCCCATGAATGTAGAGGGGTCCATCATGGCCCCGGCAACGGCTGAAGGGTCGTTAAGCTGAGGGAAGCCGTTGCCATTGTGGTTCGGGACGGCTTCGTTGATCCAGGAGCTCATCTCGGTCGGGGTGCGAGGGCGGCAATGGCAATGACCAGACCCATCAGGTTAATTCCTTTGCGCGTTGTCAGTGACCATACAAGGAACAGAGCATAGCCTGTACGGTGTAAATTTGATAAAGAAAATGCGTGCAGTAACACGGCAGAGGCTTGTCGCGATGGAGCAGTCGCGTCGCGGGTGTGCAGGCAAAGCAGTGTGCGTGGATAACGGGGGCAGAGGCTTCTGTGGTGGGCGCCTCTGTGGCCAGTGCGATCGGGGGGTTGGGTCCACAACCCGAAGCGAGCACTGCGCTCAGCAACACCCAAGGTCCGCGCAGGCAGGAAATTGGGCGGGCCTTTGCTGAGAGTGCGCTGTAGACAGCGACCGCGCTTTTTCTTGGTTGGTGCGAGACCGATATGGATGGTGGCAGCAGCATCAAAGACGACCGCGGCCTCCAGGCGTAGCAACACAGATTGGAATGGTTTGAAGCGCTCAGGCTAAGGCAAGACGTACTTTCGAGGCTAGCAGTGGCTCGAGTCGCCGCCGCGACGGGGATGTGGGATTGGGGAAGGGAAAATGATGGGATCGAGCCCGCGAGGCGTGGGGAGCGAGCCACGAGAATTTTTCGCGGGCAAAGCTTCAGGCCGTCGTGCCCCAGCGTCACCGCTTCGCCGACAATCACAGCTCGCGCAAGTCCGATGACACCGAGCGGAACAGCCCGGGCATCGAAGATCACGAGACTGGAAATCGACGGCAACCTAATCGGCTGGCCGGGCGGATAAGGTGCGAAATGGGAGAACAAAAGGGTCTTACCTCCGTACCCAAGGCGAGGCGCGCGTTGCTTTGTCGGATGTGTCGTCCACTGTCCAGTTGTGCTGCGACAGAGCGCCGAGTTGAGCTGGTTGCTTTTCAGCCGAGCCAAATCATCCCTCGCACGACCGGTTAGCGCGGTGGGTCAGACAAGTCAATCTGACAAATCAACGTTCAGTTAATATGTACCTTGGTCGCCACATAAATGCCCAGCTCTGCCAGTACTCTACTATCAGTGACTGGGGGCGGGCGCGGGCCACCGCTGCTGGACAATTGGTGTCCAGCAAGACAGCCCCCCTGACATTGCCTCTTGTTGCGGGTGGCATCGGCCTGTCTGCCGTTCGGGTCGTTCACAAGCCGGCTTGCATTGCGTCGCCGGAGCGAATGGTCGGCATCAACCCCAAGCCAAGGAGTTCGACGGGTGTCATTTGTGCAGGCACGTCGATGCTGCGTAGTAGATTTTCCCCCTCGCTCATGTCCCGATCGAGCAGACGAGAGAGTCGTTCTTGAGGATGTGTTTCCATCCCACCATCAAGTGTCGCTAGATTTGACGGACCGGGACTCGGTGGACCAATAACGGGTTTGCAGCGAGGTTGACGAGATTGCAATCCCAACGCTGCTCAAACTCCTTTCTGGAAGCCACAGCTCCAATCAGTCTCACAAAATTGAGGTGACCCAACAGGAGCGAGATGGCAAAGCTGAGGAAGAAATTGAGAGCAGAACCAGCGAGCCGCTTGACAAGCTGCACATGCCTCATCAGCGCCAGGCCCCACCAGCAACCGTGAAGCCACCACATGACCGGCTTCCTGGCTGTCTAGCATACCATGGTGCCCACGAGCTCCTTAATGATTCCTCCCTGCTCGTGGTCGAAATAGATTTGGCGGCGCAAAGGCGCAAATTCATTCGCTGACCGCAAGATTCTCCAGTTGACCAACCGATGGCAGTCACGTTCGGCACTGGCTGGATAACCCATGGTGTGTGCCCCGACCACACGACCACAAACGGATCCTGGTCGCTTGCCCGCATTCATCCTTGTGGGGGGGAAACCAGTCGGACCATGAGCCAGCAGCGGCCCAGGCACCACCACCAGGTTTGTCATGACAAGATGGGTGGTTTTGAATGACTTGCGAAATCTTCAGTCGATGATCTTGCTGCCCAAATCATGAGCGATCGGAATTTCCGTCATCGGTCTGCCATTTTGTCGTCGTCCTCGGGCAAGGTGAGGGGCCGTTTGCACTAACAATGAACAGCCGTTTCGGGGGCAAGAGCGACTTGATGGGTGCTAGCAGCGACTATTGCAAATGTCGTCAGGAGCAACAATAGTGAAGATGGCGATCCGACAAGTGAAAAGGGGAAAGAAAATGAGCAGAAATGAGAGAAGAGAAGATGAAGAAGGAAAAGAGAGGACTGGGAGGGGTGGGCGTTGGGCATTTAATGTCGACTGCCTCCAGCACCGAAGTCACTTTTACAGCAAGGCACTAAAATTCTCCGCCCACCGGAAGCCCACGGCCACCACTTGACAGGCATTTGCGCCTGGCGCTGTCAGCCCAGCAAACTCAAATTGCACAGGCAGTCCCCAACCGGCTGGGTGGCCCGACCAGCTTCCATTTGAATCCGAGGGGGCCCAGCAAGAGACGAGATTGTGATCATGTCTTGCGGGGAGAAAAACTGGCGGGAATGGGCAAAACCCAGCTTCATCTGGGCTTGCAATCGTCCCGTCTTCCATGTTGGGCTTGCTTGTCGCCTCTCTTCCCACCCTCCCGCCGTACAGTGTGTGTGAGCCATACTACACGAATAGGTAGTTGGGCCCCGCATTCGCAGCGTCACAAAGACGGCCCTGTCACCCCGGCCTTTCGTGCCTCGCAAATAACTATCTGCCGTCGCCTTGTTTCTCGGCTTCTTTTGGTGGGATGGATTTCAATGGATTGATCACCGTTTCGCACAGCAGTATCGTGAGGCGCTGGTTCTTCCTAGGGCGGTCGTCTTCGTTAGCGGCATTGCGCCGTCGCGGCGTCATTCTCATCATTGGAAATGACGATGATCTCGGGCTTCGGTAGCCCCGCAGCACTGTCACACTTTTGACCGCCAGGATGTCATTGTCATGACTAGGACGTCACAAGGTCTTGACGACAATAATGATACGGTCCTCAGCAGCAGGTATTGAAGACCAGCCCCGCTGCTGGTGATAGGCTCCCTGACGTCGTCCAGGTGGAACGATCTCCAGAATCGGTCACTGAATCTTCAGATTAATCCCTGCCCTTACCGCCTGATTCCACCCCACACAAGTATGAACGCAGACGCAGCTTTTGACTTCCTTGACATGGATCGGCCTGGCCGTCACGCCGTCAACACTACGAGGACCTGTCCAGTTTTGAGCCAGCGATGGTCTGGGCTTCTCTCAGCAAGAACGGTCGATATCGTCAGCTTGCACTGACAATGGGCTGAAACAGAGCTTGCGGGTTACAGGTCTGTCACGCAACCCACGGCGCCAATCGGCATCACGGTCTCTCGAATACGAGACGGAAATGTGGGTGAAGGAGCCTCCCATCCGTCCTGTGAACACCTGGTGGATGTGTTGCGCGGATGTCAGACTCCCTGGCTCCCTTCTCGGCTCTTGCCGTGGCCGTTTGATGGAGAGTGCCGCGATACATGGACTTCCGAGAGCAGGACGGAGCGATTGCGGGATATTCTATTGCCGTGTTTACTGTCCGAAACTGGCCTACCTTTGCGTACTTAGCTGGCCCCCACATCACTTTTTTTTCTTCTGCCCACAGGTGTGATCAAAGCTGCTTCATCACTCCCAGTTCGAGATCGAGCCATTGTGTGCCTAAGGCAAAGACTTGCGACCGATCCGGCTTATTTGACCTAAAAGGTTGGTCGAGTTAGCTAATCATCTCGGAAATGGTACTAGATAGTTCGTTTCGCTCGGATAGCTGCTACATCACCAATCCGCTGACGAATGCGGTGTTTGGATGATGACACCGTTCAGTGCCTCGATGCCGCTCTTAATCGCCCATGGACGTCACGGTGTGGCACACACTGTGCTGTAATTTGTCTACAGGGGTCACAGCAAATGGATCGCCCTAAAATATGTAGATTCGCGCTTGCAAACACTACGTACAAAAACTTCAAATACTCGGGTCTTCCGAATACCAAAGTACGAAATGACCAAGAGGAAATCTGCCGCCGTTGAGGCAATCCCTGATGTGCCGCTGCGACGGTCACTGCGGAATTCACAAACGCCTACAACCACGACACCAGCTTCATCAGGTTCCAAAACCAAGAAGGCCATTGCGTCAGGACCCAAACTAGCTGAAAACCCCACCTCATCGAGGAAGAGATCTAAAGTCGCTTCAGATGTCCTGGAAGAGCCTGTCTGTTCATCCAAACCACAGTCTCCTGGCCTGACCCCCCATGCTGATCCTCTTCAAAGGCCGAACTTGACTCGTCAGCGGGATCTAGGTCCGAGCCACCAGCGAAAAAGGGCCACACCAGCAAGCAGCAGCAGGTAGTGACCAAGGGTAAAGGCAAAGGCTCCGCTTCCAGAAAGCCCACTTTGAAAGCGAAAGAAAACGGAGCGTCCGCTCCTGCCCCAGCTAGCAGTGATGAGGCAGCTAGGGAGAGGACTTACTGGCTCCTGAAAGCGGAGCCCGAAACGCGGCTCGAGAATGGCGTCGATGTCAGATTCTCTATCGACGACCTTGCAGCAAAGACAGAGCCTGAGCCCTGGGATGGTGAGTTGTCCATCAGCCAACATGTCGCGTCAAGCCTGGGGGCCTGCCGGCTTACAATGTGCCACTAAGGGATCCGCGCGTATGCTGCGCGCAACAACCTGCGGGCGATGAAGAAGGGCGACCTCGCCTTCTTTTACCACTCTAATTGCAAGGAGCCGGGTATCGTAGGAACCATGGAGATTGTACAGGAGCATTCGCCTGACTGTAGGATATCCTCTACTCAAATCTAGTCTATTGCAGTCGAGACTGACAGTCGTACTAGTGTCTGCACATGACCCGAAGGCGCCTTACTACGATGCGTCTTCTAAACCGTCGGATCCGAAATGGAGCGTTGTTCACGTAGAATTCCGCAGCAAGTTCGCCGTGCCAATCACGCTCAAGGAACTCCGCGAGATGGGTGGGTCGGGACAGCCATTGGAGAACATGCAGATGCTTAAGCAGTCAAGGCTGAGCGTCAGCAAGGTCAGCGCTTCTGAGTGGGAACATCTAATGAGCGTCGCCGGGGAGAAGACGGCAGCATGAATAAGATAGACAGGAGCGGATACATGTGTCCATGACAACTTTGTACTCTAGCTGTAGCTACCTGGGTATCAACTGTATTTCTCCTCCATCGACCGCTTCGTGTGCTCCAGCACTGTCCTGATGCCAACGTCGACCCCTTCAATGTCGAGTATGCTCTGGGACCAAGCCGCAATCTTTTGCGCAAGAACCTTCTGGTCCCCGCACTTCTCCATTGCAGTTCGTAACCTTGCTAGCGACTCGCGTAGCGCCTTGGGAAATTCGGCCGTGCAAACACCCACCCCTATGACAGGCTGGCGGATATGGCAAGAACAAGTCTCAGGGCTGTTGGGAAACGCCTCCTCCATGACGGCAAGCACGTGTTGGACGGTCTGGTCCCGAGAGGAAACATTGCTGAAGCCGGCAAACAGGTCGAAAAAGCTCTCGGCCGCAGCTGGGCCATAGAACTGCTGTTTCCTCGCGATATCGAAGATGGCTATAGGTATCGCCCCATTGAGTGCCGGACTTTGTTCCAGCTTCCTGGTTTCCTCCTCGTTAAAAACCCTAACCGCCATCTTTTTGTTGGCCGCTTCGGGATCAGGGAGCACCAGGTCGTCCTCATCTTCTTCATCATCGCTGTCGTCAAATTTTATCATATCACCGTCCTGCTCGGTGGCTTCGGTTGCCTTGATGGCCTCCATAACATTGACCCCGCGGCGTATCCCCTTGCCCCCTTTCTTTGCCTCGACTTTGGCAAGCCATTGCATCTCACACCGCGCATACTCGAGCCACAGCGTCGCCTCGGAGGCACAGAACCGACAGCCCTGCAGGAAATGAGTTCTTGCCCGCTCCATGTCTCCGTTTTGGGAAGCCCGCCGCCCGGCTAGAATCCACAGCGAGGCATCCCTCGGGTGCAGCCGCAGCGCGCGAGTAATGATGCGGCGCCACCGCTTTGTGGCCTTGGCCTCAGCAGCGAAGTCGAGGTACACCTTCCACAGATTGACGTCTCCTGGGTGTTTTAGCACGGCGCGCTCAAAGATGCCAAATGTGCGCGCCAGGCTGGCGTGAGAGCTCGAAGTGCGGATCTTGAGACGATGGCATCGTTTCGCGCGCAGTCGATCGAGCTGGCGCTCCCATTTAACGTAGTCGGTGAAATTTTCTGGTCGGGATCCTGGAGAAAGGATCAAGTGCTCGAACTCGGAACGTTTCGCGACAAGAGTTCTGATCTCGTCCTGTAGAGGCAGGTTAGGGCTTGGGTGTGGTGGGGGACATGACAAGGTAGCTAACTGTGTTGAAGATTTCCTTTTCCTCAAACTCGCGAAGCTGAGGAGCTGCCCGTTCGAGATAGAATCGAGCTTTGTCCGAAACGCCAGCCATGTCGCCGTCGCGCTTCTTCTCGAAATATGTTGGTAAGGTGCCGCGATTGAGTCCGCAATGCCGCGGTTTCTTGACCTACCTGAAATGTGGGACAGAAACTTTTTAGTGGGGCGCTCTCACCGTGGCCAGGAAACCCCCACAGTTGTCCCGAATCGAGCCAGGGGCAGGGGGCTTGGCGGCGCGCTGCCTCGGCGCTGGAGAGATGCAGTTTTTGACGCGGTGGGCTTGGGGCCACCGAAGCATCCGTCTTCAACGGTTCTGCGCGCGCTGTCAGTCTTATTGACACTCCTTTCATCCCCTTCTGTCGTCTATTTTTCTCCCTTTTTGTAATTGTTATTGTAGGGCTATGATTGCGCGTGAGTAACGAACAGGAAGGTCCCGTCGGCGCGAAATACCTTATGATGGCGTCCCGCTACAAGGACAAGGACGCCGGCGTCGTGCTATCCTTCAACGGCCAATGGGTCAGTTGGACGCACACTGCCGTTGCATATGGTACAGCGCACCCTCATCGATCACATTGCGACAACTGACCATTGCTAGCGGCGTTCCTGAGCGCCCTCATCGTCGGATCCGCATTGCACTACCGCAAGATCGTTCAGAACGAGTGGTACGGCTACCCAGAAGAGTGGTTTCCCTCCGTCTCGGCTACGATTGGCGACCGATACCCGGAGCGGTCGATTTTCATGCTCTTTATTGCTATCACGTCTGGTAAGTCCGCCTTGCGTGTCCCTTGCGCCACCCGTTTCGCCTGCTCACACAGTCTAGGTCCTCGGTTCGCGCTCGTCGGCTTATGGTACCTCCTCACCGCGAAGCCCGGCCGGACCCTCCCCAAGGCGATTGCGATCTCTGGCGTCATCCGAACCCTTACTTGCGGAGGTTGGACCTATATCACATCCACGGATGACCATGACTGGCACGATATTCTGATGATTTCATACATTGTTTTTACCATACCATGGACCACCGGTTGCCTTGCTCTTAGCCCCCCGAACGCGAAGGCTATCAAGTACAGGAAATATCTGGCCGGTTCTTTCTTCGGCACGCTCGTGCCGCTGGTCTACTTCTTCATTCAGCACAAGGTTCACCGTGTTGCTGGAGGTAAGCCGAGCTTTGGCGCTAGGAAGTGGCGTCGCTAACATGTACAGCCTACACTATTTACGCCTTCTTCGAATGGGCTCTCATCCTCTTCGATGTGGCCTTTGACGCCGTGACCGCTCTGGACTTCGACACGTTCGAAGTGGTTGTGAGGGATGTCAAGGGCGCGAGCAAGGGGTACGTGCAATGGCTTCCAAAATAGTCTGGCTCTGTATGACGGGCCAGGCTTGTACATATCCAAGGATAATGGGTGCGAATGAGATGATGAGTCCACGTTCTAAAACCTTATAGTGCCAACACGTCCTCCGTGTCCACGGCCGTGCTCGAGAAGGAGTAAGCCGCATCTGTCCCCTCTGTTTCAGGGGGTGTGAGAGCTGACTTGTTTGTAAAGGAAAGCGAAAGCAACGGCGGGCGTTTTTGCCGCTGGCTTCCACCTAAGTGACGCCCTTGATATTGCGGCTGATGTTTATCATGGCGTAAGTTTTCTTTTTGCCAAGCGGGGCTTGGCTAATCTCGCGATAGTTCGTGTTTTGGTCCATCCTGACGAGTCTGGGCGTTGTCATTTGGTACTTCCCGCTCTGGCACATGGGCATTTCGGGCTACGAGGCCCTAGTCATGTCAACCGTCAGCCCGGCTCTCCTTGGGATCAAGTCGCTGCGATCCTTGGTCGTTAGGAATCAACGTCTTACTCACCTCCTCTCATTAGCTGGTCTGCTCGCCTACCTGGTCAAGGGCCCTGTGGCCCGTCTCTTCACCGTTGGTTTCGGTGTTTGGATGGGCTGCCTTGCTTGGGCTGCTACTCTGTACTCTGATTCCGTTCATCCCGCAAAGCTGGAGGCCCGCATTCTCGCGTGGACCGCCGGTCTGCTCATGTCGTCGGTTGCCAAATTCGCTTGGTATACCAACAATCCCATCTGGCCTATCATGCACGCCGAGAATGGCGGCTGGAACGGCACTGGGTTGGTTATTGCCCTCCTCGCGGCGCTCCGGTTCACACGTCGGGCGCCTCTACAGAGTGGCGACTCGGGCGAGAAGGGCGGCTCTCCCCTCCTTGCCGCATTTGGCATTGGTGGTCTCTTCTTCGGCCTGCACTCACTGCTCTCGGACACTAGCACCATGATCCTGTGGGTGTGGGATGGCTACCCGATCCGCGGACCCGTCTCCAACGTCCATGCGTACTACACTATCGCCGCCATGACAGGTGGTCTTGTGCTCGGTGTCTTCAAGACTGGCGCCGTCACAAACTGGACTGCTTACGGTGTTGCATGCGTAGGCGCTACCGTCCTCACTCTGTACCAGGAGTGGTTCGGTTACTACGGCGCTCTGGCTCTTGCTGCCTATCTCATGGCCATCTCAGTCCCCCTGATCGCCAACGCGGCCAAGAGGAGGCCCGGTCTCACCTTCGGTCTCGGCTTTTTGGTCTACAACTTGCTCGTCCTTTTCCATGTGTGGGTTGTCGCTTACGCCTTTGTGCCTGGCGGCCCACTCGTCCGCGAGCATACGGATTGGATCATGATCACCATGATGCTGCTTATTGGCGCTGGTGTCTTTGACGTCATCTCCCAGATTGCTGGTCGCCGCAAGAAGGCCAACAATCAGCGACGCCGTGCGGGCACCAATGGCCACAGGAAGTACCATCTCGGCGCGCTTGGGGTCCTCAACGTTCTGTTCCTCTGCGCCAACTTCCTGCGCTTCCCGACCAACGACTACAAGCCGTACCATGCCGATGACAAGCTGTTCACAGCCGGTATCTGGACCATCCACTTCTCGCTTGACAACGACATGTGGTCTTCCGAGTACCGCATGCGCGACCTTATCAAGGAGATGGAGGTTGATGTCATTGGTCTGCTCGAGTCTGATCTGCAGCGCATCATCATGGGCAACCGCGACACTACCCAGTTCCTAGCTGAGGACCTGGGCATGTATGTTGACTACGGGCCGGGTCCCAACAAGCATACATGGGGTGCGGCCCTCCTGTCCAAGTTCCCCATTATCAACTCGACACACCACCTCCTCCCCAGTCCCGTTGGCGAGCTGGCCCCGGCCATTCACGCCACCCTTGACATTTATGGTGAACTTGTTGATGTCTTTGTGTTCCACTCAGGTCAGGAGGAAGACCCCGAGGACCGCCGTTTGCAGTCTGAGTACCTGGCCAAGCTGATGGGCAGCACCCCCCGCCCCAGCTTCCTCCTCTCGTATCTCGTCACCAAGCCTCTTGAGGGCAACTATAACACGTATGTGTCCAAGACCAGTGGCATGCATGATGTTGATCCTACCGACTGGGATCGCTGGTGCGAGTACATTCTCTTCAAGGGACTGCGGCGGACGGGTTATGCCCGCGTCAGCAGGAGTACCATCACAGATACTGAGCTCCAGGTGGCCAAATTTGTTGTGCCCAAGACGGCGGAAGAAAAGGCACGGGCTTGGGGCCTTACTGAAGAAGAGCGAAACAGGAGGGTTTCGGAGGGAGAGGTGCCGGCTGGCTGGAGGTTCCCTGCCATGTTTAGGGGGCAAGGTGTCAGAGATCATAGGTACCACGTCTTTGATGAGCCGAGGTATTTCAATTAGGTAAATGAGGGACGAAGGGCGTGATAGACGTGTATTGTGATGTTACCTGATTTTCTTTTGTATATGCAGTGACAATAGTGATGGTATGCCGCTATAGAAGTAATATGACCTCATGTGTGGTGTTGCGTGATGTTTTTTGCTGAAGAACGGAAGAAGCCCGGCAGTGGATTGGAGTAGCCCAAGCACATGGTATGATTTCATGCGCGTAGTGATTTTAAACATGATCTTCAGATATATATTCTGTCGGGTTCCCTTTTTTTTCCTCCCCCAAAAAAATTGGGGAAAATAATCGGTCCATGTCAGGAAACATTGTCTGTTCGGGCAGTCCCACTCACCCGGCTCTCACTTTAGCCATCCCCCTCCCGGCCAAGCTGCAACGTAATGCCAGACGGCAGACGGTACCCGGGCTTTTTTTATGGCTCAATGAGAACCTCCACACAAGTTGACATGACCATCTCAGTTCAAACAAGCGCCTCTCGTACCAGAATATCCTGGGCACTCAATTTGAACCTTTCCTTCTTAAGTTCGCCTTTATAGAATAAAACATGTCCATGTCCATGTCCACACCCCAACCCGTCATATATACAGACAGGGACAAAGATCACGGTTATGATAATGATCATGATAATGAAGGCTTCACCTCCCCCGCATACGTCGCTCTCACCCCGAGTTCTCCGTCAAACATCGCCCCCCTCCCCGTAACGTACCCGCGTCTTTCCCTTTCCTCGGAAGATCTCGTCATCGATATCGTGGCGGTCTCCCTCTGCGCTACAGACCTCAAAGCCGCGGCGGGGAAATTCCTTGCGAACCCCCCGCTGATCCTGGGCCATGAGGGGGCGGGGATAATCTCCGCGGTGGGAAAGGATGTGACCAAAGATTGGGAGGTGGGCGATAAGGTGGTTTTGTCGTTTGCAAGCTGTGGGATCTGTGCTGAGTGTAAGGAGGAGGGAGAAGCATATTGTGAAAGGTTGGGGGAGTTGAATTTTCCGGGAAGTGGTGAGATCAAGACTACACCTCTCGAGTCGGATCAACATGAACCTACCGTAACTATCTCCTCCCCTGATGGCTCGTCGTCACCCACCACCATAAAAGTCAAGGGGAAATTTTTTGGCCAAAGCAGTATGGGAAGGCGGGTTGTGGTACGCGCTGCCAGCACCGTCAAGTTACCCAGGGATACACCTGAGAGAGAACTGAGAATGTTTGCCAGTTTGGGATGCGGTATCCAGACGGGGGCGGGGGCAATTATCAACGTTGCGGGAGATTTCTTGCGGATGAAGAAAAGGAAAGTGAGGGTGTTGGTGTTCGGGGCGGGATCGGTTGGGTTGGCCGCGTGTTTGGCGGTGAGGGTGCTTTTGGAAACAGACAAGGTGGAGGGGCTAGTGGTGGTGGATAACTCGAGAGAGAAGTTGAGTGTGTTACCGGAATGTGTGAGGGAGAAAGTGACGGGGGTGTTTAATTCCCAGAGATTCCAAGGGGAGGAGTTGGTTGAGAAGTTGAAAGGGTTGACGACCGATGGGAGAGGGTTTGACTTGGCTTTGGATTGCGTTGGCAGTGGGGAGGTAGTAAAGATAGCACATCTGGCCCTGCGTCCGAGGGGCATGGTGGTGTCGATCGGGGGTTCAACGGATATGGCGTTGCAGGTTACCCTCTCGCAGCATTTAGGGAGGGGGATCACATACCGCGGGACGCATCAAGGGGATTCAGTGCCGTCGCGGTTTATTCCGTATCTGATCGACCTGTGGAGAGCGGGCAAGTTTCCCTTTGACTCGCTTCTCACATTTTACGACTTTGAAGACCTACAAAAGGCTATTCAAGATGTCAAGGAGGGCAAAATTATCAAACCGGTTCTCGTGACTGGTGTCCTCAATGCGAGTGAGATTGATATGATATTATAGGTAGATAGAAATTCAATCTGTTTGTTTGCTCGATATTTGCCTTCAACTCCCTCAGTTGAAGCTGACATGAACATGATCCCAGTGATTCTGCGTCACATCACCCCGGTCCTCCATCGCGCGCCACGATGTCCACGTCATGACTGAGTCGACGGTAGGGCTCCAGATACGCTGGCCCCAGATGACGTACTTGAGGTTTAGCGTGGCGCGGTTGTTCATAACCCACTCGGCAATCTGTCTTCCCGAGCTAGTAGGGACCTATCATAAATTTAATGTCAGCCCACAAATTCAGTGCACAGCACAATCCTGGGTCACAGGGGACTGGATCACATACACCACCTCCATCCGAGCACATGAGATCGATTGCTTTTCCGCAGCAGTGATCCGACGTGCCGGGACAAGCACACGCACGGGTGCAAAAGATCTCCCTGACACGACCGGGCCAAGCCGCGACAACCTTTTGCGCGCCGCTGACCGAGACCGCCTTGCAAGCTCCCGAAGAAGTGCCCGCGGTTGGGATCGTAGGCGCCGAGTACCCTCCAAAGCCCGATGCGTTGGAGCTACAACACTTAAAGGCCGAAGGGCCGGGACACTGGTTGGACACAGTAGTGCCGGCGCAGTCCGAGGTCCACCGGCAGTTACCGCTGGATCCGTTGGCACAAGTCGTCTTGGAGCAGCACTTGACGTCCGAAGGGTCCGAGGGACATCCGCCCGTGATGGTGACTCCGCCCGAGGCACTGCAGGTTGCCGTAGTCACACAAACGCCGGCTACACCGCCGGAGCCATAGCAGGGTTCATTGAGCGCGCCGAGGGCAGCCGAGGTGAAGGCGGAAAGAAGGAGAGCTTGGAGATGCATTTTGAACAAGGCAAATAGGTGCTCGAGATGATGCGGATGCTAAATAATGTTGGAAATTCAAGTAGGTTGTTTTTGAATCCAGAAAAACCTCCCGCTCTTTATACTTGGTAAACGTGAACCGGACTGTCTTCCCTCCGACCAGAGTCTGCCTACCTACCTACCTAACCAGCCTCCCAACCTCTTGCTGTTGACAACTAGTCCGACTGAACATGACTGCTGGGGCTTCGCGTGGAAGGGTGTCTCCTGAAAGGTGGCTTGGCTGCGTTAGCCTGACCGATAACCCGTAATCCCCTTCATTGGCTGCAAAAGGAAATTGGATATCGGGGGCTGACGGTTGAATCAAGGTTGTGGACGGCGCCCCGTGGCAGACTCTCGTTCAGCCCCATCCCGTGGCCGATATGTTTTGAGGGCAAGAAAAGTTGTAACATGTAAGCCGAGTGTGTGTTGTGTGTGTGTGTGTGTGTGTGTGTGTGTGTGTGTGTGTGTGTGTGTGTGTGTGTGTGGGTGTGGGTGATGTTGTAACGGTTGTCTTGGCCGCGTGCAAGTCCCCTTTCATCAAGTATGGTCCAGGCTGCGGGCCGTCCCCCCCTCCCCCCACTGTGATTGGGCTGCATACAGCAGGTAGCAGCAGCACAACGGTGCCTGGTTGAAGTGTCCATCAGGGGATAGTAGCTGAATTTTCCAGTCTAGTAGGGTCAACCGATAATGCACGTGAAAACGGTAGTGGATGGGATTCAATATTGTAACCCCCATGGCCCCCGCGCACTGTGATAAGATGCGCGGAATTCATGACAACCTTCAGGTTCGCAGGTTTTTGAGCCTGTTATGTAATGTGAGAGCTCTCTTTCCCTCCACTTCCCTTGACCATTTCAAGTCTCATCAGAGGACATTAGATTACCGACTGGATTGGACGAGGACGCACGTTGCTTTGTACCGACGTGGTGCCTGTGCCGTGCCGCTGAAGCCAATATTGACAAGGCAACACCGCCACAGTTGTTTCACGGCACCTTGTGACCTGATCTGACCTAACCTGACCTCGGTCAGTCAATTTTGTCTTACCACCGACCAGACATTGGGTGGCGAATCGGGGTAATCAAGTCCAACTTTCCCGCTGCCACATCCTTTTGTCACTCAAGGCCGCCATTGCCCTATGTCGACGGGCTTGGGTAGACATGGTGTCGGAAGGTCCTAATCACCAATCATGGCTGAGAATGTTAGCCTACGTGTAGATAATGCTAGGGCTTTATCTTGTCTACTCTTACCTATGGAGTTCGGTTGTGGACTTCGTTGTGGGAATAATAGCATCCTATATCTATTCAAAGCTGAGTTGTGTCTAAGACAAAAAAAATGGCAATGGGGAGATCTGTTTGCTGTCGAGTGGGCGCATGAGCCATTCGTTATGTGGCATGGCCGACCTAGGAAACAATGAAGCACGGTCGGATGCGTTGAAACACATGGTTTAGACCCTCCCACGGGGCAGTATACGCCCCCCCCCCCCCCCCCCCCCGAGCGGGACTAGGCAGTGAGGATAATTTCCGGTTATCGCTAGAGTTTCTACGGTCATGATCGGCGAGACAGGCAGTCTAGGGCTGGACTGAACAGAACTCCATTGGACTTCCTTCGTCAACACCTCAGAGCCAACCCACCACATGACATCAAAAGACTAGTGTGGTAGTAGTTGCGTTTAGCGTATTCTGTACCGCGCCGGTCTTCCATCTGATTTGACGTCCGCGCTTGATTTGTTCCGGAGCCCAAATTTTTCAAATTTTCTTATGCATTGAGTTGAGGCTTGGGTGTCGCCCGGAGGATGTTACTGAGGAATAAACATCCGGCGTTTTACTTCTTGACGTCACTTTTCAGAAGAACCTTGAAGTCACTCAAGAGTCTGGTGGACAACGGCAAGGGATTCGACCTGGCTGGATATTTTTCAGGGTTCCAGCCTGTGGTGTTTGACAGATCACCGCGCTGTCATTGAAGGGCACCCTTCGACACCCTTTGTGTGGCCAACCCAGATGCTTGTAGCGTTGAACGTCACAGAGAGGGGGATGTATTGGTGAGCGAGAGATTCCGCTAGGTTGGAGTTCTGGTTCCCAAAAAGAAGAAAAAAATCAAAGAAGGCACTGGACTAGAACAGAAGTTTGAGGCAGCTAAAAATAACATAATGTCATGTGAAGGGCTCAATAGGAAAGACTGACGGGAGATGCGGCAATCCATGTTCCTGGAAGGATGATACGCACTGTCGGCATGCGCGGGAACCTGTCCAGTCCCTTCTCGGAAACAGCGCAGTGATGTTGGCCAAGATTATGAGTTTTTTTTTTTTTTTTTTAAGCAAGAGAGTTCAGACTCAACACACTCTGCAATGTTTAAACTACCTCACATAACTTCTCATGGGGCCTGATTCCCGTAGCAGCGGAGAGCGATACAATAAAGTTAGTATCGCAATATAGATATTCTATCGGGCCAGCGTTACAGCAACACTCTTGACACCGTGCTGAGGTCCAGGTCCCGCGCCGCTCTCAACAGTGCAGCATGTCGGACGATACGGCTCTGTTCATGTTGCACTTTTCCGGCATTGATCCAACATGTTCATGCTCTCTCTCTCCATCAAATGTTTCCAAAGCTAGCAAAAGGCTCATCACTCTCACCTTCTACACTATAGCCATGGCTCCCAATCGCCCGCAACCACGCGAAGTCCGCCTCCCGGATCTAAGCAAGATTCCTCCAGATTTGGTCAAGCACCGCCGGATACCATCCATAGCCAGCGAGCTGCTTCGTTTTGGAATGGAAGAGGAGGATGGCGAAATGAATGTCCACATTGCCCGCCCTGCCGTCTCAGACAGACACTGGATGCTCGACGGGATTTTTAGATTAATTTATAGTCCCTTTGGATAGTGGTTTTCGAATACATTCCTAGCCCAGACTTTCTCGCCTCGGGCGTCGTCTTTTGTACGCATTTTGGATACCAGCCATCCAGCTACCTGGCTCTGGCCTCACTCTGGACGCTGTGTTCTGTTCTTGGCCGACTCAAACAAGTCAATGTTTTCCCAACCTGGGCTTTTCCCACTGATTTGCTGCTTGCATAAGCTACCGCTTGCTTATCTCTGGACCTCCCTTATGGACCACTCTCTCATCGTCGCCCTTGTGATAGGTGCTACGGCAGGGCTTTTCGTTCAGCCAGAGGCTCCCAAGCCCAAATTCGAGTACTTGGAGCATCTGCGATTCACAACTATGTGGGACCTCGAAGGCAAGATGGACCATGGTTTCGTCGACCCAGATCACCCAGGCCATGTCCACATCCGTTTACTCTGCTTATATCCCCGTCTCCCCGGCCACCCGATTCTCGCGACAACCCATCGAGCTTACTTGGGGGGTGAGAATCGTCGACAGTATGAAGCGATATCGTATACCTGGGGCAGGGATCCAACCAAAGTAAAATGCTGATCATCGACGGCAAGGCGTTTCCCTGTACCGCGGCCACGTACTACGCCCTGGAGCGGGCTACTCGCTGGTGGTGCTTCAGCTGGGTTTGGGTCGACTACGTCTGCATTAACCAGGACGACAAGCTCGAGAAGAACTACCAAGTCGGATGCATGAAGTACATTTACTCACGCGCACAGTGTGTGCTGGTGCAGATGACCGGACCAAGTTCCGCCGAGATAGCCGCGGCAGCTGTGATGATCCGGCGGACTGCAAGCTTCATCAACACGTGGGAACCGTCGGTGGGCCGATCTCATCACCTTCTTCAAGCAGGAGCACGCTACATCTAGAAGGTGGGACGCACTCCTCACCCTCTTCGCCAACCCCTGGTTCACCCGCGTATGGATCATCCAAGAAGCTGTCTGCGGCCACCCCCCTCGACGTCTCCTATGGCCGCCACTCCCTTGACTGGGTCTCCCTCTGTCTTGCCGCCGACGCTCTCGCCACACCTTCTCTTCTCCCTCTCCTCCGTGCCAACCCCAACGGCGTTCTCGCCCACCAAAACGCCCTCCGTCTCCTGCGCATCGTTCAAATTCGCAACCTCCACCAACGATACGCCAAGCACATCTCATACCACCACGACGACCCCAACACTGAGTCCTTTTACCAAGTCGCTACCACTTGGCGCATCACACCCCTCTCCGCCCTCTTGCCCTTATTCCGTTGATTTTTCTGCAACCGACCCCCGCGACAAAGTCTTCGCCCTCCTTGGCCTCGTCGCCGATATCGAACGCCCGCCCCATCCGCTGCTCTACCCGGACTACCGTCTCGCTCCGCACAAACTAATGAACCTCGTGGCACGCTACCTACTCGGGGGGCGGGATGCGCCACGTGCCTACTTTGAGGTTGCCTCGTTCCTGGGGACGGGCCATGCTCGTGTGGAACGGGCGGTGTGGTAGGTATGGCGAGCTGGGCGGCGGATTGGACTTGCGAGACGGTATCAGCGCCGTTGCATGTTCCGAGAAGTAGACAGCACTTTGGGGAGACGAAATATAACGCGGCCCACCAGAAAGTGGGGGAGAGAGGTGGTGAGTGGGCAGAGGGATATTCGTAGTCGGTGGGAGGAGGATGAGTTGTGGTTGAGAGGGGAGAAGTTGGATGAAATTGTCGAGGTTTGGCCTGAGGGCACCGGCGAAGGAGGGACCTGGGTGGTTGGGGAGGATGAGGGAGTTGGTCGACGGCGATGATACCGTGCTAGCGGACTCTGCTGCCGCCATCATGGCAGATTTTTCAGCTTGGAACACTCTCCTCCGAAAGTGCGCGGTTGGGAGGAAACTGTGTACCACGTGGATGGGTTGGATTGTCATGGCTCCTGCAGGTGCGCAGGTCGGAGACGCGATTGCGTTGTTGTATGGAGCGGCAACGCCCATGGTGCTCCGTGAGAAGGAGAACCCCAGTGACCCAACAGGAGGGAAGAGGAGTGAGCTTATAGGGGAGTGTTACGTGCATGGACTGATGGATGGGGAGGGCATAAACGGGTGGAAGTTTTCGGAAATATTTCGTATCTGGTAGGTGTCTCAGGTAGTTCCCAAGCTACTGCTGGCCGTTGAGAGTCTGTTCCAGAATCTAGCTACACTGGTGGTGGGATAGTGGGGAAATTCCAATCTCAAGGTGGTGCCTTCCAACAAGCCCAACAGATTGTAGATGATCAGGCATTTGATTCTTCTTGTGTACATGTCGGGTATAACCAAACCCAACCAATTCAGGAATCAATGCAATATACTTAAGCTGTGATGTAATGCTCATTGAGACTAATAGTAGGAGTGCTGGGGTGTATTTGGACCTGCCAAGAAGCGTGAATAACTTCGTCAGCGTTACATTGGGAGCTCGATCCACTTTTCTAGGAGCTGAGTTTGGCGTTCCGACTTCCGCGTTGCACTGACGGAAAACGGAAATAGGGCAAAATGTTTCTCCCGAAACCGAAACCGAGCTAACAGTCAGCAATCCCCGCCCTGTAATTGGTCCTTTTCGGCTCGGCAGCGACGAAGCCTGGGGCAAGCCAAAGCGCAGGTGCCGAGTTCGCGGACTTTGCACAATTTTGTGGGGAGTGGGATGCCGGGACGCTGGCGACCCGGAGAGTTATGCAATTTTTATGCAAAATGACACCCAGGCTGGACAAGGCTAGGCTGCTTTCGGCTGGAGGGTTGGAGAGTTGGTGTCAGGACTTGGAGGTCGGTTGCCGTCTCCAGGTGTTTGGGTTGGGGTGGCACACCCCCAAAAACAAGCAGGCTTCGATGAAACTAGAAAATTCGGCATTCGGTAGGTCGGCCGGCTGAAGCTCCAGTTGCGAGGGTGGCCGGAAAAGAACGATGGGAGGTACCAGTTGGGAAGCGTAGGAGGGAATGGGAAAGACGTTAGCGCGATGTGAAAAGAAAAGGGAAGTCGTCCCATCCCACGTTCCCTCGCGTGTTTTACTCTTTTATTTTCTTACTTGCATTTTGGTTTCCCTCCTCTGGTTCCTCTTCCTTTCCCTCGTCAATTGTTCGTTTTTTTAACGTTATCTCTGGTATTGGCGGCAGCCGGACACCGGCCGGGCCCTTTCCGAGGATATCGTGAGCCGGGCCGAGCAAAGCCGCTCCGGCAAATCGAGCAGCTGGAATAGCGTGAGCGTCGATCGAGCCAAGGCAAGCCTCCCAGATTTCCCCACGCAAGCCAAGCCCGCCACTCCTGCATCATTCACCCATCGCGTATCTACGTAATACTTTTTCTTGTTCCTTGGGTTTCGAATGTTCATCCGGGAGTGCTGCTACCTCACTGATAAACTCGCATTGTGGCTCACTGAACATGACTGACATCTTACCAATAAGACCGCAAGCACATTACCACCCAATCGCAGACCATGGCTGCTGACGCGGGAGCCCCCGTTCACACCCCAGCCGTGGCGCAAAACACAATAACTCATGTCTCAGATGCCGAACTTCAACGCCAACGCTCGATTGAACAGGCTGTTGCCGAAGGCCATGACGCCGACATACCCTCCGACATTGGCTACGTCCTGGAATCTGCCGGCGAGGAAAAGCGACGCAGATCCATCGCCGAGCGCCGTCGCCGCTCTCTCGTCCGCCAGGACAGCCAAGCAAGCCAGACCCGCGATGTGGAAAAGGAGGCCGGTGGCGCCGACACCTCCAGTGAGGCGAAGCCCGACTCGGGAGACGGCGCCGCGTCTGACGATGAAGCCAATGTAGTTTGGTGGGACGGCGACGATGATCCGGCCAACCCGTACAACTGGCCGGCGTGGAAGAAGGTGCTCAACTGTGTTTTTGTCAGTCTGCTGACGTTGGTGACGCCGTTGGGGTCGTCTTTCTTTGCACCCGGTGTTGCCCAAGTGATGCGGGACTTCAAGTCGCAGAATTTGGAACTGGCGTCGTTCGTCGTGTCCGTCTACGTTTTGGGTTTCGCGTTTGGGCCGCTGCTGTTTGCGCCCCTGAGCGAGATCTATGGGCGCCTGTTCGTCTACCACATTTGTAACATTGGCTTCATTGCTTTTTTGGTTGGGTGTGCTTTGGCACCGTCATTGGAAGCGCTCATTGTGTTTCGCTTTCTGTCGGGCGCCTTTGGGAGCTGTCCGCTGACCAACGGCGGCGGAACGATTGCGGATATGATCACGCAAGAGAAGCGCGCCGGCGCCATGGCCGTCTTCAGCATCGGCCCGCTGCTGGGTCCCATTATAGGGCCGGTTGCCGGAGGATTCCTGGCCGATGCCGAGGGGTGGCGCTGGGTGTTTTGGGTGCTGGTCATCTTGGTCAGCGTCGTTACCGTTGCCATGTTTTGTTTTGCCCGTGAAAGCTACGCTCCCGTGCTGCTGCAGCGCAAGACGGAGCGCCTCCGGAAAGAGACGGGCAATGACCTGCTGCGCTCTAAGCTCGACGCTGGCCTGTCTCCAAGCGACTACTTTAAGCGCGGCATCATCCGACCGCTGAAGATGCTGGTGTTCAGCCCCATATGCATTGTTTTCGCCATCTACATGTCCATCATATACGGCTACCTTTATCTGATGTTCACAAGCATCAGCGACGTCTTCACCAGAGGATACGGCTTTTCGACCAGCACTGTCGGGCTTGTGTTCCTAGGCTTGGGTATCGGATCACTGGTTGGCCTGTTCTATTTCGGGGCGTCAAGCGACCGCCTCATGAAGCGGATGAAGGCTGAGGGGAAGGAGATAAAGCCCGAGGATCGCCTGGGTCTGTTGGTCTTGGCCGCCGTACTCCTCCCGGTTGGCTTCTTCATCTACGGGTGGACGGCAGAGAAGCGTGTTCATTGGATCGTCCCCATTCTCAGCCATGTTCCCATGTAAGTCCCAGTTTTTGCCGTCCCTAATGTTTGTTCTCGCGGCTAACCCCCTGCAGCGGTCTCTCGATGGTGATGACGTTCATGGCCGTGGGTCTCGCTCTCGTCGACACGTTTACCCTCTACGCTGCATCCGCTTTAGCAGCGAATACAGTAGTGAGGAGCATCTTTGGCGCTGTGCTTCCGTTGTGTGGACTGCGCATGTACCACACTCTCGGCCTGGGCTGGGGCAACAGCCTGCTCGCGTTCGTATCGATCCCTTTGATCCCGGTGGCATGGCTGATCATAAGATACGGCGAAATGTTGAGAACAAAATACCCGGTGAAGAACCTCTAGATCGGTATCATTGTCGGTGTATCTGTACAACCTTGAATAGCTAGTTCGGTTGCATAGAAACCGCGTTCTTTTTCAGCATTTTAGACATTAGCATATGTAGAGTCGGAATACCATACAGAAGTTTGTCAGACACCTGGAATGTGCATCTTAGCCTCGGTTATCGACAACCCATGTCGGCAGACACCGGGAAGTGCGGAGCATAATTACCTAACACCAGGGGACCCTGTGGATTGCAAAGTTAGGGAAGGAATGCAAAATATCGGCACGAAGAACAGTCTGCAGATCAGGTTTTATTCTGAGAATCGAGAGATGCTGTCAGCATCCATGGTACACCCAAGAACGCCGCTTCCATGTGACCCTGACAAAAAACCCGTCAAAACACCGTTATGAAGACGAAATTCGCATCTTTGCCTCCGGTGATAGCCGCCGCTCACGACCGTGTTCTTCCCACAGCAGATAGATATCGTTGATTGCTTCTATCGGGTCCGTTCGAACCAGCCGCTCGAGCTCGCGATCGCCACAGATTGATCCATCACCCATTCGCCGACGCCAAGGTACTTATCGACCCATCGCGAAACCTCCTTATTCTCGCCGGTAACTTTCTCGGTCTTCAGACTGGGCCTGGCCGATCCCCGAACCGGGGTGATTGTTAGTTCGAGTTCTTCCTCGAAGCTGGGGGATCTATAAGTCGAATGAACTCCGTGCGGAAACTCACGTCAAGCCGGTCGATCGCTTCATGCCCGCGAGGAAAGCCGAGACTGGCACATCGATGATTAACGACGCAACGAACCAAAATGACGACGAGACCTACAAAGGACGGCATCGAAGGCATAATGGGTCAATCGTCCCAGCTTTGACCACAACCCAAATGTCAGCAAATTGAGGAGCTGAGACGCAATCAGATCTCGAAGACCATACGACCCAACGCGGGCGACCCGATGGGCCAGCGCAGAGCCGGAGCAGGGAAGCGAGCACTCACTACCATTTTGTTATATTTCGAGGATAAATCGGAGTCCGAGGTTCGAAATAGCGGGTACCAGAGCACGTAACGTTGGAGTTGCGGATGCAGTTGTCTTTCGGTCGTGTCGGTTGGTGGTGGGGAGGCGCTATCACAAGGGCGGGCGATCACAGGATGACACGGCGCTAGGCTAGCGGGCATCCGGCAAGCTTCGACCGGCGAAATCACGTGCAATGGCACATGATTTTAACCAACCAGAAGCGAACCTGCCCCACCTGGATCCACGATGATCAACAATTGGTCTGTGTCAGAGAACCAAGTGCGGCCGGGAAGGAGGGGCTGGTGGGGCAGTAAGGCGATTGCTGAGTGGGATGGTTGAGCTCGCCCAAGCTCATCGAAATCGGAAGGCAGGTTTGGGTGTTGAGCCTGGCAATTTTTTTTTCGCGCAAACTGCCCGAGAGAAGAGAAAAGTCAATTCCCTCAGCAGACTTTTCGGCTCGCTCGCTCAGCCATCCGTTCCCGTCCTACTTGTCTCGATACCCTCCCTCGCTCTTTCTGTGAGGCAAGCATTGTTACCAGGTCAGTCTTCTCCAATTTTACACAAGTGAGGGGCATCGCCAGCGGTACCAGTAGTGTCGCGGATATCATTCCTCTGTGGAGGGGTCGACTTTGGGTGTAGTGAAACCCCCGACTCGCAGTCAAACTTCAGCGCTGCTGCTAGTCTGACGCCCGGTATTATTCTCACTTGACAGTCCTAATCTGCATCGGACCTCCCGCGTTGTTTCTTTTCTGGACCCCCGGAAATTGTCCCCGTGGTCGGAGGCTGGTTACTGATAAAGTCCGTTTTCACCCAGGTCCTAGCTACTTTGACACTCTCCCCACCACTATCTAAGCCTCGATCGGTCTTTTAAAGCAAACACCAAACCGAAACAGTGTCAGAATGGCAGCCACAGCCCTTGACCATCTCCAGCTCGGCGGCAGAATCGACTGGCTCGCCCAGCTCGATACTGCCTTCTCGCCTGCCCGTAACCTCCGCCGCACGTCTATCATCTGCACGATTGGCCCCAAGACGAACTCGGTTGAGGCCATCAACAAGCTTCGTGATGTTGGGTTGAACGTTGTTCGCATGAACTTCTCCCATGGCAGCTACGAGTACCACCGTGGGTATTGAGTACACTGGCATGTCGATTTTGTGCTGACTGTAGTGATAAGAGTCCGTCATCGACAATGCCCGTGAGGCTGAGAGGTCTCACAAGGGTCGCCCTGTCGCCATTGCTCTGGATACAAAAGGTCCTGAGATCCGGACAGGCAACACTAAGGGTGATGTCGACATCCCGATCTCTGCCGGTACTGTCATGAACTTCAGCACCGATGAGAAGTATGCCACATCTTGCGACGCCGAGAACATGTGAGTGCTTTGACTTCAAAGTGAGCGCGCTTCAGCTGACAGCGACAGGTATGTTGATTACAAGAACATCACCAAGGTTATCCAGCCTGGGCGTATTATCTACGTCGACGACGGTGTCTTGGCTTTTGAGGTTCTTGAGATTGTGGACGAGAAGACTGTCAAGGTCAAGGCGCGAAACAACGGCTTCATCTCCTCCCGTAAGGGTGTCAACCTCCCTAACACTGATGTTGACCTGCCGGCCCTCTCTGAGAAGGACAAGAACGACCTCCGATTTGGCGTCAAGAACAACGTCGACATGATCTTTGCTTGTATGTGTTATAATTTTTTGGTTATTTGACATTTCCCTAATGAATCGCAGCCTTTATCCGGAGAGGCCAGGACATCAAGGACATTCGTGACGTTCTGGGTAAGGAGGGCCGCCACATCCAGATCATCGCCAAGATTGAGAACCGACAGGGTCTCAACAACTTTGCCGAGATCCTGGCCGAGACCGACGGTGTCATGGTTGCTCGCGGTGACTTGGGTATCGAGATTCCCGCCGCCGAGGTGTTTTCGGCGCAAAAGAAGATTATTGCCATGTGCAACATTGCCGGCAAGCCCGTCATCTGCGCAACCCAGATGCTCGAGTCCATGATCAAGAACCCGAGACCCACGAGAGCCGAGATTAGCGATGTTGGTAATGCCGTCACCGACGGCGCTGACTGTGTCATGGTGAGAGACCAACGTTGGATTTCGAACTAGGCTTTGCTAATGCCGAATATGTAGCTCTCCGGTGAGACGGCCAAGGGCAGCTACCCAACGGAGGCCGTCCGTGAAATGAGCGAGACTTGCCTCAAGGCCGAGAACAGCATCCCCTACGTCAACCACTTTGAAGAGATGTGCACTCTGGTCAAGCGTCCTGTCTCGACTGCCGAGTCGTGCGCGATGGCGGCTGTTCGTGCTTCGCTTGATCTGAACGCTGCTGCCATCTTCGTTCTCTCTACATCGGGAGACTCCGCTCGCCTGCTTTCCAAGTACAGGCCCGTGTGCCCCATCATCATGATCACCCGCAACGCGTCTGCTTCGAGATATGCTCACCTCTACCGTGGCGTATATCCGTTCCTGTTCCCCGAGGCCAAGCCTGACTTCACCAAGGTCAACTGGCAGGAGGACGTCGACCGCCGTATTAAGTGGGGCCTTAAGAACGCCCTCTCTCTGGGTATCCTCGCTCAGGATGAGACGGTTGTGGTGGTGCAAGGGTGGAAGGTAAGAAAGCCCATGAGTTGGCGAATATATTGGCTAACATAACCTCATCACAGGGCGGCATGGGTAACACCAACACCATGCGTATTGTTAAGGCCGATGTGGACCACCTTGGAATTGGCCAGCGTTAAGCTGAACAATGTGACTCGGAATTGACGATTGGTCTGTGAAAATGGCTTCCTGGGCGAACAATAGACGTCATCGAATGACACGGTTAGGGCGTCAACGAATATTCTCGATTTCGTATTATTCATCTAAATCTGGTGACATTCGCAGCCTCTCGTTCGGCTTACTGAGCCCACAAACATCTGAGTGTGAGGATACGCCTCACCCTCCTGGGCGATTCAGGATCTGCCATGACCGTTGCCTGTAGACCGTAGCCAATTTTGGTCAAGCGAGTTTTATCCTGAAATTCCGCTCTCAACTTGCCGTACGGCCCCCAAGTTCGCGTACCGCAGCCTGCTCACCAGGAATGGTAATTGCGTGGGCAAATCTCCATGCTCCGCTGTGCCACATGTGGCAAAGGGACGCTTGTGTTATTTACAGAAGATTCGGTCTGGTAATGGCGACCTGGTTGTCTCCATGTCGCGGTGCCTTACAATCTTCGCCGTTGATCTGACGGAATAATGTTAGATGGAAGCGGCCATCGAGCGGCACAGAACTACTTGGTGGGGATGGGTAAGGTGATACCAAGAGAGCGGATGGCCACCGATCGGCTTAGTTCAAGTCGGACGAACTGGCGTCCTGTATGTGTGTGGGTGAGGCGTGAACGTGCGTGGTAGACGTGATACGATGACAGCATGTGGTGACATAGGCTGGTGAAAAAGATCCGACGGCGCGGAATGCCTCGGGACAGAAAAGGGGTGGGGGAGTAAACCCGAGGCGTTTCGTTGCGTCGGTTGTGCAAGTACCGGGTACAATGGACACAAGGACATGGGTGATGGGGATGGGTAGGGCGGATGCAAGTGAGATGGTGATCGATCGGCATGTTTGGACGGAGTTAGGTGGGTAAGATGGCTGGCACGACTGGGTGCGGAAATGGGGAGTTAATATCTTGTACTAGGTCATTACGTTGGTCGACGGCGCGGGCTTGGGGGCGGAGGGGGCCGAAGCTTGAGGACCGGTCGG